>ENA-OZSK01000115-OZSK01000115.1-human-gut-metagenome-genome-assembly--contig:-NODE-115-length-18748-cov-4.870754_pt1 | contig 18748 bp, 11 predicted proteins | sample MGYA00244117_ERZ653956 | MGnify/ENA primary metagenome ERZ653956 (study PRJEB26926, sample SAMN06164473) | human gut metagenome | biome: ENVO:00009003; feature: ENVO:2100002; material: ENVO:00002003... | reverse complement strand
CTCGTGGGCTCGGAGATGTGTATAAGAGACAGACGCTCAGCCATAACGAGTTGGGAGGACTGGTCAACACCTTCAAGACCAACAACAACACAGGTGTGGCCAAGGGAACGGTCATCAAGTTGTTGCCGCAGCTTCGCGACGGCAGCGAGGACAGCGGCCAGTGGCAATGGAACACCGGCGAGACCACACGCAACCTCACCGTCACCGCCAACGAGAGCTATGTCTATCGCGTTTGCTACACCAACAAGCATGGCGTGAAGAGCTATCTCTGCTTCTCCATTGCCGTTCAAGGCGATTGCGAACCAACTCCCGTCGAGGTGTCGGCCACCTACAATGGCGTGACGGCTACCGATTCGATCACCATATTCTACGACGACGCCATCACGTTGAAGGCTGCCTCCAAGGACGGTTTCGGATCTTTCGCATGGAGCACAGGCGCCACCAGCAGCAACATCACAGTGAAAAACCTCCGCAGGGACACCCTGTTCACCGTGGCATTCAAGAACCAAGGAGGTGCCATCTCATACGACACAATACGCGTCCACTTGAAATACTTCCGTCCCCAGATGGCGGTCAACGGCAAGGTAAAGGTCGACACGGTGCAATGTCTGTGCCAACCAGGCGACAAGGTGGCCTTTGCCCCTTACGTTCCCAGCACGTTCAAGGACATCCGTTTCCAATGGAGCAGCGGTTCTACCGAGCGTAGCGTGACCTACAATGATATTCAAACCACCATCGTCGACACGCTCGTCTACACCCTTTTCGGCAAGAGCGACACCGTTTGCTACGTCGCTTACCTCAGCGATACGCTCGACAGCGCCATTCCCGAGGGCTATTATCTCATCCGCGACCGGTTTCACGACACCTACCTCACCAACAACACCGTGGAGGGCTTGCCCTACGCCAACGCCACGTTTACAGCCAAAAAGGAAGATGATGCGTTGCAACAACAGGCTTGGAAGGTTACCAATGAGAACGTCGACGGTCCCTGCTACGACTTGCAGAATTTAGCCGACCAGCGTTACCTGGCCCTCTCCATGCGCATGACAGCCAGCACACGCACCCCTTACTACTTCCGCAAGGCCACAGGAACCCAATGGTATCACCTCCGCAACAAGCGCCCCTGTTACTTCACCATCAACGACGACGGAACGGTTGACCACACCACTTACTACGTCCCCACCAACTTTCCCGTCGAACTGATACCCTACACCCTGCCCGCCGGCATTCACGATATTCATGCCGACAAGGTGTTAGACGACAAGCGCTACAACATCCAAGGGCAACGCGTGGGAGCTGACTACAAGGGCCTCATCATTCACAATGGCAAAAAATACATCATCCGATAAAACATGAAACACCGCTTGTTCACCCTCCTTTTCTTGCAACTGGTGTCGTTGGCGCTCTTTGCCGGCACCGTAACCACTTACCCCGCCCCATCGGGTGCGCCCCTGAACGACGACTTCACGGTGCGCGTCCGGGCAACGGATGGCCTCTGGCAAACGGTCAACACCTACGCATGGAACGTAGACCACACCAACAACGGTCGCCACACCATCGAGAAATCGTCGGTGGCCTACTTCGATTTCACCGACAAGGTCGAGGTGGAAGTAACGTGGAACAAGGGCGACGTGAAGACCGCTCGCGTCCGTCCGTTGTCGAAAAACATCGCTACGACCCTCCACGGCAACACCGTTTGCTTCTCGCTCAACCGTCCGCTCGACCTCTCGGTGGAGGTCAACGGCGACACCTACCATAACCTGCAGCTCTTCGCCAACGCCGCCATCCCCGTCTACAAGAACGCCGGGCAAGTGGCCAAGGCCTTGGGGATGAAGAAAAAAGACGTGCTGTTTTATGGTCCCGGCTATTACGACTTGGGCAACGATTCCATTCGTGTGGGCAGCAACCAGGTGCTCTATGTAGCCGGCGGCGCTTACATCAAGGGCTTCGCCTCGGTATGGCAGGCGTCCCACGCCAAGGTCATCGGTCACGGCATTGTCAATCCCGAGCGCCAGCATGAGGGCATCATGGTCAGGTATTCTACCGACGTGGTGGTCGACGGCCCCATCACCACGCAGATTCCTGTGGGCGGAAGCGAGCGTGTCAGCGTGCGCAACGCCAAGGTCATCAGTTGGTATGGGTGGGGCGATGGCATGAATGTCTTTGCCAGCAACGACGTGAGCTACAACCACGTGTTTTGTCGCACAAGCGACGATTGCTCCACCATCTATTGCACCCGCAAGGACTACCACGGCGGATGCCACAACATCAGCGTGACAGACGCCGTGTATTGGGCCGACGTGGCCCATCCCATCATGATTGGCCTGCATGGCGACATTGAGCGGAATGAGGTCATCGAGCAGGTGGTGTACGACGACATCGACATCCTTCAGCAGCGCGAGAAGCAGATTGATTACCAGGGTTGCATCGCCATCAACAACGGCGACAACATCACCGTGCGCAACATGACCTTCCGCAACATCCGCATCGACGACATCGACGAGGGCATGCTCTTCAACTTCCGCGTGTGCTACAACCGCAAGTATTGCCACGCTCCCGGTGGCGGCATTCACGACATCACGCTCGAGAACATCAGCTACAACGGCTCACACGCCAACCTCTCTCTCCTGACCGGTTACAACGAACAGCGCACCCTCAGCGGCATCCACTTCAAGAACCTACGCATCAACGGCCAGCGCATCCACGACAAGATGCCCGGCAAACCCGGTTGGTACAAGACGTCCGACTTCGCCCGCATCTTCATCGGCGAGCATGCGGAGAACGTAACCTTCGAATAGGTCGCCCACGGGGTCGCCTCTTCCTGTGGTTGATAATCATGGCAAAGGGCCATTCCCGTCGGCTTTCGGCAGGAATGGCCCTTTGCTGTTGTTGTGGGGTTGCCCCCGAGGATTCTTATTTCACCACAAACTTCTTACCGCCACGGATATACACACCGGGCTGGGTGGGCTTGCCGACGCGCACGCCCTGCAGGGTGTAGACGGCTGGGTTGCCGACGGCTGTTGCGAGGGTGGGCGCCTCAATGCCCGCCGCCTCCTTTTGTTCCTCGTAGAGGTAGGGCAAGAGGTTGCCGTCTTGCTTGTTGGCGGCATAGTTGCCAAACGACTTAAACTGGCCGCTATACATGATGATGTTGCCCGAGTCGGTGGCCTTGAGGGTGTAGGTACCGTCGGCGTTGGCGGTGGCGTGCCACACGTCGGCGTCGGCAAGCGAGGTGGTCGGGGTAAACGAGCTGTAGGTTCCCTCTTGGTAATAGTAGCGTCCTTGGCTGTCCTTGATGTAGAATCCGCCATTGGCCTCCTCGAAGGTGTAGGCGTCGTTGTCGGAGGTCAGGCGGATCTTGCCGTCCTCATCCATCACGCCCTCGGTGTAGAGGTAGCCAAACTTCTTGCCATTGGCGAGCGCCACAGGCTTGGCGGCGTAGAGCCCGCTGCCCGTGCCAGCCACCATGAGGTAGCGCTTGCCAGCCGTGGGCAGGGTGCCTTGCAACTTGGCGAACACATAGCCGCCGGCCACCTCGGTCGAGTCGTCGGGCGTGGGAGGCGTAGGCGGCGTAGGCGGATTGAAGGAGCCGTAGCGGTTGTCGTTGGTGGCGGTGGTAATGGCATTGGCGGGATTGAAGGCCACGTCAACACTATCGCCCCACACATACTCGGCGAGGTTGGGATAGTCCACAAAGAGGTTGCGGTTGTTCTGTATGCCCCACACGGCGTTGTTGCGCGCCACCTCCAGGCTGTCCACCTTGTCCTGCTTGCTCCACTGGCGGTAGAGCGTCGTGGCCCATGTCTTCATTCCGGGGTAGCCCGATGCGTTGTCTTCCATGGTTTGCAGTCCGGTCTTCACATAGGTCAGGTTCGAGTAGGTCACGGCCATATACATGTATCCGCGCGCAAAGTCGCCCTTGTAGCGGTCGCCGGGCTCCCATGCCTTGTCGGTGCTGCGGCCCTTGCCCACCTTGTCGTAGCCCACCTCCTCCGACGTGGCGTCGGTCACCACGTCCATGGGGTAGTTGGCCTTCTCGCCATTGGCCTTCGAGGCCGACGGATAGAGGTTGTAGAGGTCCTTGTAAGCTTGGTTTTGGGTTCCTCCCCACCAACTCTTCGGGAACGAATGTTCAATGTTCATTCCGGCAGGGGCTTCGCCTCTCTTTCCAAAATAGAACACGTCGCTGCTGTATCGGTTGATGACCTGATTGGTCTCCGGGTCGCGGTCGGTGACGTAGAAGCCCCACCATGTTCCGGCATTGCCCGATCCATACGAGAGCACCCGCTTTCCGTTGTTCATCAGTTGGTAGAGCGCCGTTTTCAGCTCCGCCTTCTTCTTGCCCTTGAGCGACGAGGCATACTGCGCCAGTTGCTCACGCGTGATGGCGTGGGCCGTACCAGCCGTGAGGGCCATCAAGGCCACAAGTAATAATGCGTAATGTCGTTTCATATTGATAAGGTATCTAATAATATTCATTCTTCCTTAATAACCCATTCGTTGATGGTTCGCTGCTCACTCGAGAAGTTCACCCCAATCTTATACAACCGCTTCCCGTCGGCCGAGTATGGAATGAGGTATCCCTTGTTGTCTATTTGCCTCATGGCCTCCTCTGCCGATCCGTCGTATTTCAGTTCGAACACATACACCGCCTCCGGCATGTGAACAACGGCGTCGGCCCTGCCTATGGCGCTTTCCTCTTCCACCCGCATGTGGGCTCCCATCAAGTTGAATATCAAGTAGAACACCGTTTGGAAGTCGCGTTCGTTCTTGTTACTCAAACGATTGGAGATGCTGGCAAGAAACGCCTTCAGCCTTACCATCGCTCCTTCAATGTTGCCCTCGTAGAGCTTTTCCAACAAGTCGCCCACCACGCTGCTGTTGTCGAGTTGCACCGGCGAGAGATAGTTGGGCGCGAGGTTCTTGAGCATGCCTGTCTTCACCTCTTTGTTGGGATATTCCAGGGTGTAGCGATGCAGCAAGGGATTGAATTTCTTGATCGTGAGGTAGCCACTTTGGTAGAGCAGCGGAAGCGCCGACACCATTTGCTCGGGCGACACATTGAAATCGTCCACATCACAACTCTTCTTTTCTATATCCATCACATTGACATGATACTTCTGAAGGGTCTTGATAAGGTAAGTGGGTGTGCCCGATCCATACCAATAAGGTGCAATTTTCTGCGCGTTCAAAGCCTTCACCAAACTGAAAGGGTTAAACACATCCTCCGAATGTTCGCTGAAATGATAGCCGTCGTAGTAACTTCTCAACGCTTCCAGGCACGCCTCATAGCTCATGCCAAGCGCCTCACCGAGCGCTTGCACATCGGGCTTCATCGCCGTAGTAAGCTCCGTAAGGCTTATGCCGCAGAGCGCCGAATATTGGTCGAACATGCTGATGTTCTCGAGGTTGTTCAGCTCACTGAAGATGCTGAGTTGCGAAAACTTGGTAATGCCAGTGATGAACACAAACTCCAGGTGCGGGTCGAGCAACTTAATGGGGCTGTAGAAGTTCTGCATGGTTTGGCGAAGCGGCAGCAGGTTCTCTTTCTCGTGCACCACGTCGAGCAGCGGTGCGTCATACTCGTCGATGATAATCACCGCTTTCCGCCCGGTTTGCTCATGCGCCTTCTTCACCAGGTCTTTCAACCGTATGTTAGGGTCTACCTTTTGGCTTTTGTATCCATACACGGCCTCCTGGTCGTCGAGCATGTCGGAAAGGTAGCGGTCCAACTGTTCCTTGTCCATGTGCTTGGCTCCGCTCAGGTCAAAATGGAGCACGGGGTATGCGTTCCATTCCTTCTCGTAATCGGCGATGGCCAGCCCATCAAAGAGTTCTTTCTTGCCGGCAAAATAGGCATGGAGGGTAGAGGCAAAGAGCGACTTGCCGAATCGTCGGGGCCGACTCAGAAAGACGTAAGACATCTTCTTTTTCCTGAAGTCTACGATATACTTTGTCTTGTCGACATACAGGTAATGGTCTTCGCGAAGTTTCTCGAAGGTCTGAATGCCCACAGGATAATAATTAACAAGTCTTGCCATCATCTACTTTAGCTTATTTTCTTACTTATCACCTTCCAGCCATCCCTTCTCCACAAAGAGCTCGTAGAGGGGCAGTGCCAGGGTCTTGGCGTCGGGATGGGGTGCGCCCGTCGTTCCCTTTGCCCTGAGGTCGAAGAAGTGGCTCCAGTCGGACACGAAGGCCGTGTGAACCAGTTCGGTGTTGGCATCGAGCGGCAGCACGGAGCGTGCCTCCTGCGGCTTGCGCCCTGCCCCGATGAGGTTCATGTAGGCGCGCTCTGCGGCGGCGTTGGCGAAGAGCCAGTTCTCTATGTCGGTCGCCTCGCCCGTGGCCACCTTTCGTGCCAGTTCCACCAGTTCGTCGCCGGTTATGTCAATGTGGCCGCTGGCCATGGCCTGTGCCTCATCGCCCTGCTGCAGGGTGGTTACGAAGAGGGGCAGGTTAATGCCGATCTCATTGTCGAACTTATCCTTCGAATAGTTGCAATAGCGGGTCGACTGCTCGGCCATCGAGTTGGCGCGGTGGCGGTTGAACTCGCGCGTGATGGAGATCTGGGTGGTGAAATGCACGGTGACGCGGCGCTCGTGGTGGGATGTGGGCTCGCAGAGCCATCTGAGATCGTCCATCCACTGGTTCTCCGCCAGCACCCTGAGGTTGGTGGTGATGTAGGCCACACCATCTACGACATGGGTGCGCGAGAACTTGTTGTCGCGGTAGCGGGCGTAGGCTGCGGCCTCGTCGGGCAGCGTGCCCTCTGTGGCCACGCGCAGGCACACCGTTCCATGCTCGAGCATGGCCAGGTGGCTACTCTTCAGCATGCGCTCCACGAAGGGGCGCGCCGAGTTGGGCGTGCAGTGGTCCTCACTCTTGTAGCACACGCGGCCCACACGTTCTACCTGTCGGTAAATGCCGTCTATGCCTGGGCCTTGTGGCCATATCTCGAATTGGGGTTGTATAATTTTCATGCGTATCGTTTTTGTAGAATGCAAAGGTAGCGCAAACAAGCCGAATAGCAAAAGAATAAGGCTCGTTTTTTGCTCATCCCACGATATATGCTTACCTTTGCGCCCAGTCGATGGGTGTGGTTCGCACGGCCCGCCGCATCGTCACTGAGCAATGAATGATATGGACGAATCAACAAGTGTAGACCTGCTTGAGCGCCACGGCATCAAGCCCACGGCCAACCGCATCGTCGTGGTGAAGGCCTTGGCGGCAACGGAGCATCCCGCATCGTTGTCGGAACTGGAGCAGCGCATTGTCACCATCGACAAGAGCGGCATCTTCCGCGCCCTCGTCATCTTCCGCGAGCACCGCCTGGTGCACCAGTTGGAGGATGGCGATGGTGGGGTGAAGTATGAGCTGTGCCAGGCCCACCACAACCACGACGGCGAGGACGACGACACGCATGTGCATTTCTACTGCGAGCGTTGCCACCGCATCTTCTGTTTCCACGACACACCCATCCCCGCGGTGGCGCTTCCCGAGGGCTACGCGCCCCACACCGTCAATTACATGATCAAGGGCATCTGCCCTGAATGCAGGAGGAGGCCATGATCGACGCTTCCGCATTTCTGAGTGCGCTCATCGGCTGGTACGAACGCCATGGGCGCGACCTGCCGTGGCGCCACACCCACGACCCTTACGCCATCTGGCTCAGCGAGATCATCCTCCAGCAAACGCGCATCGCGCAAGGCCAGGCCTATTGGGAGCGGTTCATGCAGCGCTTCCCCACCGTGCAGCAGTTGGCCGAGGCGTCGGAGGATGAGGTGCTGAAGCTCTGGCAGGGACTGGGCTATTACTCCCGTGCGCGCAACCTACATGCCGCAGCAAGGCAGATTGTGGCGCAAGGTCGCTTTCCCGACACACTGGCCGACATCCAACGGCTCAAGGGCGTGGGGCCCTACACGGCTTCCGCCATCGCAGCCTTCGCCTTCAACCGTCCCGCGGTGGCCATCGACGGCAACGCCTACCGGGTGTTCGCCCGCCTGATGGGCATCCACACACCCATCAACAGCAGCGAGGGGCAACGCGAGTTCCGCATCGTGGGCGAGCGCCTCTTCGGCCTCAACGGCCATGCCACCACCATCACCCACCGGGGCGAGGCGCCGTGGCGAACGGCCAACTCGGCGCTCATGGACCTGGGAGCCACCCTCTGCACACCGCAGGCGCCAGCATGCCCGGAGTGTCCTCTGGAGGATCAGTGTGTGGCCTACCACGCCCACCTCACCGATACGCTGCCCGTGAAGCAGAAGACCGTGAAGAGCCGCACGCGCCACCTCGCATACGTATGGGTGCGGTGCCAAGGCCATGTGGCGCTGCATAGGCGTGGGGAGGGCGACATCTGGCAGGGGCTGTGGGAGCCGTTGGTCTACGAGGATCAACCTGTGCCCACCTTCCAAGGCCAACTCACGCTGCTCAGCAAGGGCGTGCGGCACGTGCTCACCCACCGCGTCATCATCGCCGACTTCTACCTGCTCAACACCGACAAGCGACCCGCCACACCCGACGGATACGTGTGGGTCAACGAGGAGGAGGCCACCGAGTATGCCGTGCCGCGTCTCGTGGAGAAATTGCAAGAGATGGTGGAGCGAGGGAAGTGTTAGGAGTTTTGGTGAAAAAAGTGTGCCGCGATTTTGGGTGAAATAGAGCGCGGAAAAATCATTTTTGCCCTTTCCAAACGACAAAAATGTGACTTCCGCTTGCGGCAAGGCACCTTTCTACTTGCGAAAGATGCCTAACCGAGCCACCGCTTGGCGTCTTTCGCAATGCCGATGGGCATGTTTCGCAATGCGAAAGATGCCTAACCGCAAAGCTTCTTGTAAAACATGGAGCGCTAAATGTTGAAAGAAAAAACACAACGTGCTGAATATTAGGCATTTGCGTAAATACGCTAAGAATCGCGTATTTCGGCCAAATATTTCCGTCGTAGAAAAGAAATGTGTAGTTTTCACTATAGGTTGTTGACTTCTTTCCGCTTCATTCTATTCGCCCCACCCTATAAAAAGAGCTCCTATTTCGGGATGAAACCCGAAATAGGAGCTCTTTTTATAGGGGTGTGGGGGCGGCGCACGCCGAGGATGACGGGGCGTTACCTTACGATCTTCAGGCTGCGCGACGATCCGTCGGCACGCATCTCCTTGCGGATGAAGATACCATGGCTCTGCGGGGCGTTGGCGCCAAGGCAGGTGCCATCAACGCTATAATAGGTTACGCGGGTAACCTTGGCGTTGGCGCTGCTGCCAGTGCCGGCCTCGGGCAAGGCGATGGCGGTAGCCGCCTCGATGAGCGCGCGGTTGTCAATGGGCTCTATGCCTTGGCGTGTGGGGGTTACGCGGTTGATGCGACCTTGGTCGTCGAAGGTCAACTTATCCACACACACCTCACGGTGCACACCGGGACTGTCGTTGAGGTAGCGCTTGTTGATGCGGTGGTACACGATGTACCAATCGTCGGTGCCGGGCACGTTGACCACTGAGTTGTGGCCTGTGCCATAGATCTGCTGACTGGGATCCTGAATGAGGACGATGGGGTTGGCCGCCACTTCGATGGGACCAGTGGGCGACTTGGCGGTGCCATAGGCCACGTGGTAGTTGGCGGCGCCAGTGTCGTCGACGCTCCAAAGGAAATAATAGATGCCGTTGCGATAGAACACATAGGTGCCCTCGCGGTAGGCGTAGTCGGCGAGCGACCCACCATTGGGCGTAAGGGTGTACTCATCGCCCACGGTCGACATCATGTCGTCTGACAAGAGGCGGTAGTGCATCTGCCCGTTGCCATAATAGAAATAGGTCTGTCCCGACTCGGGGTCGGTAAACACGTCGGAATCGATCATCTGTCCGCCCTTCGTGGTCGACACGATGGGCTTGGCGGATGCCTTGAAGGGACCGGTGGGATTGTCGGCAACGGCCACGCCAAGGGTCTTGGTGTTCAGGTTCTTGTTGTGTCCGCTGAAATAGAAGAAATACTTCCACTTGCCATCCATCCATTTCTCCTCGATGCAGGGCGCCCATGCGTTGCCTGTGGCCCACGACACATCGCCACCGCTCTTGAGGTTGAGAATGGTGCCCTCATTGGTGAAATGCACGAGGTCGGGACTTGAGAACACATCGAAGAAAGAGCCGCTCCAGTGGGGATAACCGTCGCTGGTGGGATAAACATAGAAGCGACCTGTCTTGCGCGACGCCAACACCTCGGGATCGGCGTGGAAGCCGGGGAGGATGGGGTTGCCGTTGACCTCAACAGTGACGGCGTAGGTCTTCGAGGCGGTGCCGTCGCTCACGGTGTAGCTCACAGGGCCCTGGGTGAAGTCTTGCGGACCTTGCGGTGTGACGGTGGCGCCGAGCGACACCTCCAGCTGTGGGTCGTAATGGCTGAGATCGGTGCCCTGCTCCACGGGGATGAAGGCCGATGCGCCGGCGATGGCCACGTTCTCCTGCTTCACGTTGACATCAGCAGCTCCCTGCAGGGCCAGCGTGGTGGCCGCGACGGGCGGGAAGGCGGCCAAGAGGGCCTCCGTTTCCTCCTCGGTGATGGGGATGACGGTGCCATGGCGCGGTGTGAAGGCGCCACTGGTGGCGGTGTTTTGCACAAAGTTGAAGGTGCCCAGATCGGAGCTCGAACAGAACTGGTAGTGGCCCGATGTGTAGCAGTCGTACATCAGCACCCACTGGTCTTGGTTGATGAGCTTGAACACACCGGCGCCCTCCACGGCCTCGTTGGTCTGCTGGAGCGTGGGCGACGGTGCCGACCACTGGCTGCCCAGCGGGGCACCCTCGGGTGCGGTGAGCGTGCGCGCCGTTACCTTACAGATGCCGCCCAGGTCCTCGTTCTTGAAGAAGCCATGGTAGAGCGAGTCGGCCTCGTTGTAGACGATGTCCATGTCGATGGTGGCCGACCCACGGTCGTAGAGGTAGGTGGGCTCACCCTCAAGGTCGCTGAAATCGGCGTTGGCGTAGCAATAATAGTCCTTGTCGTAGGGAATGGCTCCGTCGTTGGTGCGCAGGGAGAAATAAACCATGTACTTCTTGGCCTGCGGGTCCCAAATGGTCTCGGGTGCCCACACACGCGTGATGTTGGCAAACTGTGTGCCCGCATACTTCGTGGGGAAATGCACGGTGTGGTGGTCCCAATGGATGAGGTCTTTCGACTTCATGAGCACCAGTCCGCGGTTGCTGTTCCATCCGAGCGCACACTTCATGTCGGTGACGGCCATGTAGAACCATCCATCCTCGCCACGCAGGATGTGGGGGTCGCGCAGGCCACCCATGATGGTGGTGGTGTCGGCCTTGAGGAACGCCTGTCCGTGGTTGAGCGGCGTGTAGTTGTAGCCGTCCTCCGAGATGGCGTAATAGAGGTTCTCGTTGTCGTTGCTGGGGAAATACACAAAGAGGTAGTTCTTATACGGCTCGTGCTGGTGGATATAGACATCGAAGGTCTTGGTTTGACGCAGTTGTCCGCGCAACAGGGTGGCCGTGAGGGTGACGTGGTGCTTCTCGGTGGCCGACGACTTCAAGACGCGGCCTGTGTTGGAGAGCCACTCCGTATCGGCCGACTGCCAGGTGATGAGGGTTCCCATGCGGCCCACGGTGGGCAGCACCAGTTGGTCGTAGAGGTTGTTGCGTTTGTTGGGCAGCGTCAGGTTCTCGAGGTCGTAGGCCAAGCACTCCTCCTCGGAGAGATTGGGCACGACCGACACGTCGAACGTTTTCTCCGCACGTGCGTTGCGCAGGGTGAGGTGGGCGGTAAGCGTAGCTGTGGCCTCCTCAGCGCCATAGGGAGGACGCGTGATGACGCCATCGGCCGTGATGACCGACGTCTGGCTGGTGGTCCACTCCACCGTGGCGCCCTGGTAGGTGGTGGGCAGGTCCACATTGTCGATGAGGTGGTGCAAGTCGGGCATGGTGAAGGTGGCCAGCAGGGCCTCATCCTCGATCTTCTGCAGCGAGTCTTTGCGCGCCTGCTCGAGCGAGTCGATGTAGGCGTTCATGGCCTCGCGTGTGGCGTCGTTGCGGATGGCCGCGAGCTCTTTGGAACTGATGTCGTAGTTCCACAACTTGAAGTTGTGGTACATGGCGCCCTTGAGCGGCTGGTCGCCGGCATAGCAGCTGCGTCCAAGGTAGTTGTTGACCAGCTCGTTGAGGTCGGCGGGTGTGATCGACACCTTAGCTACGCCCGCTCCCGAGCCATTGATGTTGAGATACACGCGACCGTTTGGGCGCATCACAACCGCCAGGTTGAACCATCGGCCGAGCTTGGGCGTCATGGTGGCGCGCGCCTTCAGCCCCTCCTCGCCAGCGTAATTGGTCTTGGTGATGGCGTAGCGCTGTCCCTTGGCGGAATAGAAGAGATAACCCGCCGACGACGAATGGGCGAAACACCAAATGAAGTTGCCATTGCGGGCGGTGTCGGTGGTCTCTGGGATAAACACATCGGTGGTGATGGAGAATGCGCTGAGCTTGCCCAGCGCCTTGCCAAACTCGGCACCGAGATCGAAGTAGCCTCCGTCGTCGCCAAGCGCCAGCACAGGCTGTCCGGCAAAGGTGGTCAGACGGGCACCGTCCTTCAGGCTTCCCGTGTAGGCACCATGGCTGCTGGCCGTCGTGGAGAAATCAAAGGTTACCACAGTGCTATCGCCCTCGGCAGCCCATAGCGAGGCCACACCGAGCAACAGCAGGGTAAACGTCGTAAATAATCTATTCATAAGCGTTTTAGTGATTATAGCTATACCTATTAAAAATAAACCTGATTACATGATAATAACATCGAAGTGGATGCAATTATTATAATAAATACGAAAAAACGGCATTTTTCACGCATAAGATTGACATCCCGGAAATAAATGGCTACCTTTGTGGCGACTAAAACAACTCGTATGAAAAATCTATTCCTTACAGCCCTCATCGCGGCCTCATCGCTCACGACCCAGGCACAGAACCCCGTGAAGGGCAATTACGGCTACCTATATTGCCACATGAGCGACCGTGGAGAGTGGACGGCCTACGCCGTGAGCCGCGACGGCTACCATTACCAGGACATTCTCGACGGAAAACCCATCTTCGACCCGAAGGAGCATGCGCGCATAGAGGGCGGCACACGCGACGCCTACATTACCCGCGCATGGAACAGGAAAGGCTATGTGATGGTGACCACCGACATGTGTGTGGCCAAGAGCCATCAGTGGGACAACTACGGCATCGACCTGCTCCGCTCAAAAGACCTCATCAACTGGGCGTCGGTGACGTTCGACTTCCGCAAAGGCATGGCCATCTTCTGCGACGGGCAGACGGCCAAGAGTCCGTACAAGGATTGGTCGACCATCAACCGGGTGTGGGCGCCGCAGGTGTTCTGGGACCCCAACTATGTATGGGAGAATGGCGAACGCGGCGGATACATGATCTACTACTCCATGCTCAACCGCGCAGAGGAGGCCTACGACCGCATGTACTACAGCTACGCCTCGAAGGATTTCACCCGTCTGACCACACCTCGCCTGCTCTTCGATTGGGGCTACGCCACCATCGACGCCGACATCAACCTGCTCGCCGACGGCAAGTATCACATGCTCATCAAGAAGGAAGGCGGAAAGCCTGGCATCTACACGGCCGTGTCGGACCACCTGACCTACGGGTGGGGCGAACCCGTGGAGCACGACTATGTGAGCTTTGAGGGCCACAAGAAATGTGAGGGATCGAGCGCCTTCCAACTCATTGGCGACAACACATGGCGCGTGGCATACATACAATATAGCGACAGGCCCAAGCACTACCGCATCTGCAAGGCCGACGAAAACCTGCGCAACTTCCACGACCCTGTGGACATAGAGGGCGTGACGGGACCGCAGCACGGTTCGTTTATGCGCATCACAAAGAAGGAATATAAGCGCCTGCTGAAGCTCAACGACAAGAAGCGATAAGCCTCCAGCGCGCGCCACCCCACCCCACAGGCACCCGTCGCACCATTGGAGGACGGGCGCCTGGGGGAAAAGCGAGACTTCTGCCCATAGCCTACGGCAAGGGGCGAAGAATGAAAAGGTTTGCAAATAGTTTGCAAAAAATTTGCAAGGATGAAAAGAAAGCAGTAACTTTGCATCCGCTTAAGTGATAGGCCGTTTGGCCGCTTAGGCTCTTCTGAAACATCTGTCGGCATAGCTCAGTTGGTTAGAGTATCACCTTGACATGGTGGGGGTCCTTGGTTCGAATCCAAGTGTCGACACAGCGAAGAGCACATCTCTATCGCATTTTCACACAATCATATCCTTTAATACACATGCGCTACGGCGCCTTTGCTGATTGCCCGAACGGAAGGGCTGTCAGTTTTTTTGTGTTTGCCGTAACGATGGCGTATTGCCCCCACCCTCCTTGGCGGGGAGCCGAAAGCGCATAACAAGCTTCTACCTTTGGGGCACAACAACAATAAAGCCTCGCCTACAGGAATACGACCTGTTGGCGAGGCTTATGAGATTTTGTCACCGACGCTTGTCGGTGGGCGGTATGGGTTACCCCACCTGGCTGCCTGGCTTCACCTGGTCGAGCGTGGTGGTAACATGGAGCGAACCATCGGCATCTACTGCCGAGAGAATCATGCCCTGGCTCTCGATGCCCATCATCTTACGCGGAGCGAAGTTGGCCACGAAGAGCACATCCTTGCCAATGAGGTCGGCGGGATCGTAGAACTTGGCGATGCCCGAAAGGATGGTGCGGTCGGTGCCGCTTCCGTCGTCGATGGTAAACTGCAACAGCTTGTTCGACTTCTTAACCTTCTGGCAGTCCTTGATGTGGCCGACACGGATGTCGAGCTTCTCAAAATCATCGAAGGGCACATTGGCCTTCACGGGCTCGGCCTTGTAGCTCTTGGCGGCCTCAGCCTTCTCGTTGGCCTCCTTGGTGGCGGCCAGCTTATCGAGCTGCTTCTGGATATCCTCGTCCTCAATCTTCTGGAAGAGCAGGTGGGGCTCAGCCAACTGGTGGCCAGGCTTCAGCAGGTCGGTGCGACCGAGTTGCGCCCAGTCGAACTCGGGCATGTCGATCATCTCGCGCAGGCTCTTGCTTGAGAAGGGCAAGAACGGCTCAAAGGCAATGGCGAGGTTGGCCACCAACTGGAGCGAGATATAGAGGATGGTCTCCACGCGCTTGGGATCGGTCTTCCAAACCTTCCAAGGCTCACACTCCGTGATATACTTGTTGCCGATGCGTGCGAGGTTCATGGCCTCCTTCTGGGCCTCACGGAACTTGAAGTTGTCGAGATACTGCTCCACCTTCTCCTTCACATCCTTAAACTCGTCGATGGCGTGCTTGTCGACCTCCAGCAACTCGCCACACTCGGGCACCACACCGTTCCAATACTTCTTGGTGAGCTGCAAGGCGCGGTTCACAAAGTTGCCATAGATGGCCACGAGCTCCGAGTTGTTGCGCTCCTGGAAGTCGCGCCAAGTGAAGTTGTTGTCCTTGGTCTCGGGCGCATTGGCCGTGAGCACATAGCGCAGCACGTCTTGCTTGCCTGGGAAGTCGACGAGATACTCGTCGAGCCACACTGCCCAGTTGCGTGATGTGGAGATCTTATCGTTCTCGAGGTTGAGAAACTCGTTGGCCGGAACATTGTCGGGAAGGATGTAATCGCCATGGGCCTTGAGCATGGTGGGGAAGATCAGGCAGTGGAACACTATGTTGTCCTTGCCAATGAAGTGAACGAGACGGGTCTCGGGATCTTGCCACCACTTCTGCCATGAGCCCCAACGCTCAGGATCGGCGTCGCAGAGTTCCTTGGTGTTGCTGATGTAACCGATGGGCGCATCGAACCACACATAGAGCACCTTGCCCTCGGCTCCCTCTACGGGAACGGGAATACCCCAATCGAGGTCGCGTGTCATGGCACGGGGCTGCAGGTCCATGTCGAGCCACGACTTGCACTGGCCGTACACGTTGGAGCGCCACTCCTTATGACCATTGAGGATCCATTCCTTCAGCCAACCCTGGTACTCGTTGAGCGGGAGATACCAGTTCTTGGTCTTGCGCACCTCGGGCTTGGCGCCGCTGATGGTGGAGTGCGGGTTGATGAGCTCCATGGGAGAGAGGTCGCTACCACACTTCTCACACTGGTCGCCATAGGCGTTGGGGTTGCCACAATGAGGGCACGTGCCCATGATGTAGCGGTCGGCGAGGAACTGGTGGGCCTCAGGGTCGTAGTATTGCTCGCTCTCCTGCTCCACGAGCTTGCCATCCTTATAGAGCTTGCTGAAGAAATCGGAGGCAAACTGATGGTGGATCTTCGAAGTGGTGCGGCTATACACATCAAACGAGATGCCGAACTCGCGGAACGAGTCCTTGATGATCTTGTGGTAACGGTCGCACACGTCTTGCGGCGTGATGCCCTCTTTCTTGGCACGTATGGTGATGGGCACGCCGTGCTCATCGGATCCACCGATGAAAACAACGTCCTCCTTCTTCAGGCGGAGGTATCGCACATAGATGTCTGAAGGTACATATACACCAGCCAAGTGACCGATGTGAACACCACCGTTGGCATAAGGCAAGGCGGCAGTGACAGTGGTACGCTTAAATTTCTTTTCTTCCATCTGTTATAGTCGTTGATATTAATATGGTGCAAAATTACTAATTTTTATTCAGTTATCTGCCATCACATGTTGTTATTTTGTCAGAAAATCGGTTCGCACAATCATGGAATAATGGGCCGAAGCCATGGGCGCCAACCACCACATCGCAAAAAACATGGGGGCGAGGCGATAGAATTATAGGCGATTCTACCGTTTACGAGCGGATTTTTTTGTAACTTTACAGCCATCTTTTGAGAGAACAAAACATATTGTAATATGGGAGGATTCTTTGGAACCATCGAAGTGCGCAGCTGTACCAACGACTTGTTTTATGGTACAGACTATAACTCGCACTTAGGCACCAAGCGTGCCGGCCTTGTAACATTGGATAAGGAAAAGGGCTTCTGCCGCTCCATACACAGTTTGGAGAGTAGTTATTTCCGTACGAAATTTGAGGATGAGCTCGACGACTTCGAGGGCAACGCTGGCCTGGGAGTCATCAGCGACACCGACCCGCAACCCATCATTGTGAACTCCCACCTCGGGCGTTACGCCGTGGTCACCGTGGCCCATATCCTCAATACGCGCGAAATTGCCGACGAACTCTTGGCAAAGCATATGCACCTCAGCGAGATGTCGGCCAACAACATCAACCCTACAGAGCTGGTGGCCTTGCTCATCAACATGGGTGAGACGTTTGTGGAAGGCATCAACAACGTGTTTCGCAAGGTGCGCGGATCGTGTTCAATGCTCGTGCTCACCGAAGACGGCATCATCTGCGCTCGCGACTTCCTGGGCCGCACACCCATCGTCTTAGGACGTAAGGAGAGCGCATGGGCTGCCACTTCCGAGTCGACCGCATTCCCCAACCTCGGCTACGAAACGGTGCGCGACCTCGGACCAGGCGAGATTGTGCGCATTAAGGCCAATGGCATGGAGGTGCTACAAGAGGCTGCAACCCGCTGCCAGGTGTGCTCATTCCTTTGGGTGTACTACGGATTCCCGACGAGCGACTATGAGGGTATCAACACCGAGGATGTGCGTGAGCGCAATGGCAAGATCATGGGCGCAAAAGACGACACCGAGGCCGACCTCGTTTGCGGAATACCCGACAGTGGTGTGGGAACGGCACTGGGCTACGCCGAGGGGCACGGCATTCCCTACAAGCGCGCCGTGCTGAAGTACACACCGACATGGCCTCGCTCGTTCACACCGAGCAACCAATCGCGACGTAGCCTCGTGGCGAAGATGAAGCTCATCCCCAACCGAGCCATCCTGAAGGGAAACCGTGTGGTGTTCTGTGACGACTCGATTGTGCGTGGCACCCAGTTGCGCGACAACGTCAGCACATTCTTCGAGTATGGAGCAAAGGAGGTTCACGCCCGCATCAGCTGCCCACCACTGGTCTACGAATGCCCGTTCATCGGTTTCACCTCGTCGAAGAGCGTCATGGAGCTCATCACACGCCGCATCATCCAAGACTTTGAGGGCGATAGCGAGAAGGACCTCGACAAATACGCCACCACAGGCTCACCACAGTATGAGCGCATGGTGAAGGAGATTGCCCGCCGACTGGGCCTGTCATCGCTGAAGTTCAACACCATCGAGGATCTCGTGGAGAGCATCGGCCTGCCCAAGAGCAAGTTGTGCACCCACTGCTTCGACGGTTCGAGCTATATGCCGCAGGACGCCGACAAACAGCCCGCGGAGTAACATCGCATCAAACAACCCTAACGAGAGGCGCTGCCCGAGGACGTTTTCCTACGCCTTGTGGCAGCGCCTCTTGCATCATCCCAAACCGAACGGCAACAAAACCACACAACAACACAATGTCATGACGAAAACTATTGTTTTGGCCTTGGCGCTCACGGCGAGCACCTTGGCTTGCCAAGCGCAGGCGCGCTACAACCACAAACAGATGCAAACCGAACGCATCGGACGGGGCGTGGTGGCGTTCCGAAGCGGAAAGAAGGTCGTAGTGTCGTGGCGAACGCTACCCGGCGACAAGCGCCATGAGGCTTTCTGCGAGGATGCTTTCAAATTCCTTGATGCCAACGATGGCAAATACGACCTTATCATTCTCGACCCTCCAGCCTTTGCTAAGCATCGTGCTGCTCTTCATAATGCTTTGAAGGGCTACACCTGTCTCTTATACACATCTCCGAGCCCACGAGACTA
>ENA-OZSK01000098-OZSK01000098.1-human-gut-metagenome-genome-assembly--contig:-NODE-98-length-20608-cov-4.923563_pt1 | contig 20608 bp, 16 predicted proteins | sample MGYA00244117_ERZ653956 | MGnify/ENA primary metagenome ERZ653956 (study PRJEB26926, sample SAMN06164473) | human gut metagenome | biome: ENVO:00009003; feature: ENVO:2100002; material: ENVO:00002003... | reverse complement strand
ATGAAGGGTAGCGTTTCGGCTTCTACAAGCCGCTACTATCAGTTCACACTCTCGCACACAGCAGAGTGGCGCAAGCAGTTCGGCGACCACTACGTAGGCATCCTCCTCGGTGAGGAGACTCGTATCGAGCGTTCACGCGGTCTCAGCGCTTACTCAGAGGGTCAAACCGACTCACGCCTTCTCCTCCTCCCTCATGGTACAACCGTTGCACCGGGCGACCTTGGCGACTCATTCGGCGAGGAAGTAGCCAACTCACTCTTCGCTAATGCAGAGTACAACTACAAGGAGAAGTACTACGTGACTGGTTCTATCCGTCGCGACGGTAGCTCTAAGTTCGCTCCCGGCCACCGTTGGGGTACATTCTGGTCAGCAGGTGCTAAGTGGGATCTCAAGAAGGAAGACTTCCTGAAGGATGTAGAGTGGTTGAACGACCTCTCGCTCAGCGTTAACTACGGTACAACCGGTAACGACTCTGGTACAGGTTCATACGGCTACTTCGGTAGCTACGGTGTTGGCGGTCTCTACAATGGTGAGAGTTCTCTCGGCATCGCATCGATGAGCAACCCGGATCTTACATGGGAGACAACAGCAAAGTGGAACGTAGGTCTTAACTTCTCTATCTTCGACCGCGCTCACTTCCAGGTAGACTTCTATCGCAACAAGTCGACCGACATGCTCATGTCGATTCCTTACTCAATGACTACTGGTTTCTCATCAGGTATCGGTAACGTGGCAGCAATGACCAACACCGGTGTCGAGGCAAACGTAGACGTAGACATTCTCAAGACAAAGGACTTCTACTGGAGCTTCAAGGCTAACGTAGGCTACAACAAGAACGAAATCACAGAGCTCTTCCAGGGCCGCGACGAGTACGTCCTCGCTAACACAGGTCTGAAGATGGCTGTAGGCCACGCTTACGGTGAGTTCTACCAGGTACGCTTCGCAGGCGTTGACCCGATGACCGGTGCTCCGCTCTACTACGACAAGGACGGCAACAAGACAAAGAAGTTCAACGAGGAACGCGACGCCGTATTCCTTGGCAAGAAGCGCTATGCTCCTTGGACAGGCGGTTTCGGTACCAACTTCCGTTACAAAAACGTTTCGCTCATCGCCGACTTCGCTTGGGTAGCAGGTAAGTACATGATGATCAACGACGACTACTTCATCGCTAACCCGCAGCTCGCTACCGGTTGGAACCAGCGCGTAGAGATGCTCAACATCTGGACAACTCCAGGTCAGATAACAGATATCCCGGGTGCTAAGTACGATGTGCAGTTCACCGACCAGATGCTTCAGAACGCTTCGTTCCTCCGCATGAAGACTCTTTCGATCCAGTACGAGTTCCCGAAGAAATGGATGCAGGCTACTCGCTACATCAAGGGCGTGAAGGTATTCGGTATCGCACGCAACCTCTTCACCATTACTCCGTTCGAGGGTTACGACCCGGAGCCGGATCAGAACCTCGTGCAGTTCAACTACCCGAACACACGCCAGTTTGTATTCGGTGCTGAGATTTCTTTCTAATATTAACACTTAATCAGGAAATAAAATGAAAAAGTTATATATTTCAATGATGCTGCTGGGAGCCATGGCCTTCTCTTCCTGCGATATGGATCTGAAGCCGGTTGACAGACTTGAAGAGGAGACTGCCATCCAGAACTCTCAGGACCTGCGCAAGTTCCGCAATACGCTTTACACCAATTTGCGCTCTGTAACCTCTGGTGCATTCGTCTATCTCACAGATATCCAGCTCGACGGTTTCAATGGTCTTATCAGCAACGGTAACAACCTTAGCGATTTCTCTTACGGTCAGATTTATCCTACCAACGAAAATGTAACTGGCTACTGGTCGGGCAACTACGTTATGATTTCTAACGCTAACGCGCTCATCGGTAAGGCTGAAGGTCTTAGGGCATCGTCTGCCTACACAGACGAGCAGAAGGTGGCTTTCGCACGCTACGAGGGCGAGGCTCTGTTCACACGTGCCTTCGGCTACTTCAACCTCGTTGAGCACTACAGCAAGCCGTACACACAGACCGACCCGAACGCAGCGCACTCAGGTGTGCCTCTCGTTACGACATATAGCCCTACGGGTGATGTAACAAAGTATCCTGGACGTGCGACACTCGCTGAGGTATACGCTCTCATCGAATCTGACCTCCAGGCTGCTTACGACGCACTCAAGGCGTATGAGGAGTCGGGCTATACGGATAAGTTCACAGAGCAGTACGAGACAGATAAGACAGCTTATCTCACCTCTTACGCTGTAGCTGCGATGCAGGCACGTGTAGCACTCGTGAAGGGTGACTACCAGACAGCATGGGACAAGGCTACATCTATCATCACAAGCAACAAGTACAAGCTCGTTCTGCGCTCTGCGTTCACAAAGATGTGGAAGAACGATACTGGCTCGGAGATTATCTTCCAGCCGTTCATGTCAGACACAGAGAAGGGTGGTTCAAACGGTGGCATTTTCCAGAAGGAAGACGAGTCTGATCCTTACTACATTCCTAACTATGGCACTCTTATGATGTTCGTTGAGAACGAGGGTGACATCCGTTATGATGCTTGGTTTACTCAGTACTCTGACTTCCTGATTGAGGGCCAGTCATACAAGGCTTATATCTTCTGCAAGTATCCAGGCAACGCCTCAATCAATACTACGAAGAACGAGTTCGTAAACAAGACAAAGGTGTTCCGCACTTCAGAGATGTACCTCATAGCTGCTGAGGCAGGTGCACGTCTTGGTGGCGACAAACTTTCGCAGGCTAACAAATACCTCAACGACTTCTGCAAGAAACGCTACACTGGTTATAAGGACAAGACCTACTCTGCAAATGAGCTCATCAAGCAGACTCTGGCAGAGCGTAAGCGTGAGTTCATCGGTGAAGGTATGCTTTGGTCAGACCTCCGTCGTACAAACGAGGGCTTCCAGCGCATTTCTAACTTCGATATTGGCGACCCCGAACTCGATAAGATCAACGGTGTTATCTTCAATGTCGGCAAGAACCTGAAGTACGAGGCTGGCGATTACCGCTTCACATGGCCTATCCCGAAGGACGAGATGGACTCTAACCCGCAGATGAAGGGTCAGCAGAACCCAGGCTATTAATTTGCATTTATAAACAATATAGAATAGTTTCAATATGAAATACATTAAATTATTATCGCTTTTAGTAGCAGTTCTCTTCTTGGGTGCCTGCTCTGACGACGATGTAAAGAAGAACTCGGCAGCTGATGTAACAGTAAGCATGGGTACAGCAACTATCTCTCCGAGAGAGAGTGCTGGCATCGTTTCTCTGCCTATCAAGGTGGAGGGCCCAACAAACGGTATGGTTAGCGTTACCGTAGAGACAAGAGAGGTAGGCAGCAATCCTGCTGTTGAGAATACTCACTATTACGTAACAACCAAGAAAATCAACATCACTGGTTCGGAAGGCTATGTAGAGCTCGAGATGGTTGACAATGAAGAAATCAACGATCCGCGTACATTCGAGGTGACTATCGTAAAGGTAGAACACGCCAAGCTTAACGAAGCTGCAAAGACCACTACTGTTGAAATTCGCGACAACGACCATGAGCCGTATGATCGTCTCCAGGGTACATGGACGATGACATACAAAGATTACAATGGCGCTGTGCAAACCCAGAAGGTGACTATCACCGGTGCTGACGATCCTTCAGAATACATCTACAACAAGCTTCTCTATGTTGAGGATATACTTCTCGAAAAGTCTAAGGCTCAGCTCTCATTCAACTACGATAGTGCCAATAATACTTGCTATGTTTCATTCACTAACTTTATGAAGTACAACTGGTATACGGGTTTTGAACATTCAAGTCTTTCTAAGCCTGTTGATATTCAGCTGGGTCGCCTTGAAGGTAATAATATTTCACAGTCACCGGTTGAAGGTGAGGTGCAGAACGACTTCAAGACTATCAAGTTTGAGGAAGGTGCAACTATTGCAGCTCTCTTCACAAATCCTGACACCGGTGGACTTTCGCTGTTAGAAGCAATGTCTGATATCGTATTGACAAAGGAGTAACAACGTTACATCCAAATTCATACTAAATTAGAGGAGGGTAGGGTGCTTCAACCATAGAAGCACCGCTCTCCTTTTCTGCACTTTTTTAAGTTTGATGATAAAGAACAGCTTCTGCATCATCAGTTTCATCTAAAACAGAAAATCTACAAATACAAGAATGAAAAGAAAAATCTTTACACTGGCTTTGGCTCTCGCAACAACACTCGTTGCTAACGCCATCCCTGCGAAGCGTGGCATCTGGCGCACTATGCAGCTCCCGAACGGCACTGAGGTGAAGGTGGAGTTGCGTGGCGATGAGTTCATGAGCTTCTGGCAGGACGCTTCAGGCAACCGCTATACAGTGGATGCACAGAACAGACTTCGTGTAGCTGACATGGATCAGCTGCGTCAGATCAACAAGGAACTCCGCACAAAGGCGGGCAACGTGGCTGGCGATATGCGCCGCGTTAAGTCAAACGCCAAGAAGATGGAGTACAAGGGCGACAAGCGTTGCCTTATCATCCTCGCTCAGTTCTCAGACAAGAAGTTCTCTATGGCAGACCCAAAAGCGTTCTACACACGTGTTGCCAATGAAAAGGGCTTCAGCGAGAACGGTTTCATGGGTAGCGTTTCCGATTACTTCAGCGCACAGAGCGGCGGCCAGTTCAATATCACATTCGACGTTGTAGGTCCGTACACACTCGGTTCGGTGAAGAGCTACGGCGAGAACGTCACCGACAATCAGGGCAACCGTCTTTACGACAAGAACGCCGAGGGCATGATCACCGGAGCCTGTGGCCAGGCTCACGCAGACGGTCTCGACTTCTCACCATACGACTGGGATGACGACGGCTTCGTAGAGATGGTTTACGTCGTATATGCTGGCGAAGGCGAAGCTACCGGCGGCGGCGCAGAGACAATCTGGCCGCACAAGTCGCAGCTGCCTACGAAACCACGCTACGGCAACAAGCGCGTTTTTATCTATGCTTGCTCTAACGAGGTGAACGGTGGCAACAAGCTCGCAGGTATCGGCACAATCTGCCACGAGTTCTCTCACTGTATGGGCTACCCCGATGTTTACGACATCGAATACGGCGGCAACTACGGTATGGGTACATGGGACCTCATGTGCTCTGGTAGTTACAACGGCGACACATACTGCCCGGCTGGCTACACAGCATACGAGAAGATGGTAGCAGGCTGGATCAACCCTATCGAGCTTACTGAGAACGCCTCTTACTCAGACATCAAGACCATAGCAGACGGTGGCGACGCTTATATCTTCTACCACCCGGAGAACAAAGACGAGTATTATCTTATCGAGAACCGTCAGCGTAAGGGTTGGGACAAGTATATCGCTGCAGGCGGCATCCTCGTAAACCACATCACTTACGACAAGACCGTTTGGGACTACAACATGCCTAATACCTTCCACAAGGGTATAAACGACATTGAGCGTATCACTCTCATCCCTGCCGACAACAAGAAGACTTCTACGACGGAGGCTGGCGACGTGTTCGGTACAAGAGATAACTATCGTCAGCTCACCAACGCCACACAACCTGCAGACGTTGCAAACACAGAGAATGCTTCTGGTTCGAAGGTTATGAATATCTCGCTCACTAAGATGAACGTAACAGGCGGATTGGCATCATTCACCTTTACCAACCATAATCTCGGTACTGGCGTAGTTGATGGCTACGTGCTGTACGAGACTTTCGATCAGGCGCTTGGTACGGGTGGCAACGACGGCAAGTTCAAGCCGAGCAGCAAGTTGGATGCAAACTTTGCAACTGGCACTTTGACAACGGACGTACCTGGTTGGTCTGGCGAGTATCTGCGTGGTGGCAGCCAGTGTCTGCGTGTCGGAAAGAACGGTGGCAGCGACTCAAAGGTTACAACACCTGAGTTTACACTCAACGGCGAGGCGAAACTCACCTTCCGTGCTGCAGCATGGGATGGTGACGGCACATCGCTCACACTCTCTATCACCGGCGGCACACTCGGCACAACCAGCTTCACAATTCCTAATGCTGCATGGGGCGACTTCTCTACCACTATCAAGGGTAACGGCAAGGTGAAGCTCACCTTCAAGGGCGAGCAGCGCTACTTCCTCGACGAAGTATTCGTAACCGATCCCGGTACTACTGGCATAGAGAACGTTGAGATGAACAACCAGCCGGCTGTTAAGGGCGTTTACTCTATCGACGGACGCTATCTCGGCAACGATGTTTCGAAGCTCGGCAAGGGTCTCTACATCGTTAACGGCAAGAAGATCGTTAAGTAAGCAGGTTCTATACATTATAATATAAAGCGAATGTTTGGTCAGCTGGCGGCTGACGAAGCATTCGCTTTTTTTATTTATTATTCGATATTTCCGCTACATTCTTCCGTATTACCTTACGGCGTTTCTTGTTTTGCGAAAAATATATTATCGTTTTTTTTGTTCTTTCCTATTTTTAGCGTATTTTTGCATAATCATATAGGCTGCACGCTGCAGTCTTGCTAAAACAAAGCTTATGCAAACAAGATGTCATCTCTCGGTAATCGCCCATAAATTGGCGGCAAAGTATGGCGAACGCGCTGCATTCACCTATAAAGACTTTGGCTCTTCAGTATGGAAGAAGATCAGTTACAACCGCTTCTCGCAGTTGGTGAAGCAGGCGAGCAACGCCCTTCTCAATCTCGGTGCGAAGCCCCACGACAAGATAGCTGTGTTCTCGCAGAACTGTCTTCAGTATCTCGTTACCGACTTCGGTGCCTATGGCGTGAAGCTTGTATCTATCCCGTTCTATGCTACAGCATCCGAGCAGCAGATACAATATATGATTAACGACGCTCAGGTGCGCTTCATCTTTGTAGGCGAGCAGGAGCAGTACGACAAGGCGCACCGCATCTTTGCGCTCTGCAACACGCTCGAGCGCATCATCGTGTTCGACCGCTCGGTGCGCATCTCTACGCACGACCCCGCAGCGCTATACTTTGACGACTTCCTGAAGCACGGCGAAGGACTGCCGCGCCAGTCGGAGGTGGAGCAGCTCTATAAGGAGGCGTCTATGGACGACCTCTGCAACATACTCTACACATCCGGCACAACCGGCGACTCGAAGGGCGTAATGCTCACCTACGGTCAGTACGACGCTGCGCTCGCAGCCAACGATGCCGTGGTGAAAGTCGGCGAGAACGACCGCATTATACAGTTCCTCCCCGTCACGCACATCTTTGAGCGTGGCTTCTCATACCTGGGCTTCTCAGAGGGAGCACACATTATTATTAATACCGACCCGCACGAGATACAGCAGTCGATGCGCGAGACCCATCCTACATGTATGTCTTCCGTGCCCCGTTTCTGGGAGAAGGTATATCAGGCAGTGAAGGAGAAGATTGAACGCTCGAGCTCGTTTCAGCAGAAGATGTTCCGCCATGCGCTCGAAGTGGGACGCCGCTACAATGTAGAATGCAAGATGCGCTGCAAGTGTCCTTCGCCCTGGCTCGCTATGGAGTACAAACTCCTCGACAAGATGATACTCAGCCTCGTGCGCAAGCAGATTGGCTTGGAGAACAGCAACCTCTTCCCGACAGCCGGCGCCCGCGTGTCGCCCGAAGTGGAGCGCTTTGTTCACTCCGTCGGCATCAACATGGTTGTAGGCTACGGACTCACCGAGAGTCTCGCCACAGTATCTTGCGACCGCGACAACAAGCCTTGCACTATAGGCTCCGTAGGACGTCCTATCGGTGGCATTGAGGTGAAGATCGGCGACGACGACGAAGTGCTGCTCAAGGGTCCGACCATCACAAAGGGCTATTATCACCGCGACGCAGCCAACAAGGATGCGTTCACCGAGGACGGCTTCTTCCGCACCGGCGACGCAGGCTATATAAAGGACGGCGAACTCTTCCTCACCGACCGCATCAAAGACCTCTTCAAGACCTCCAACGGCAAGTATATCGCGCCGCAGCTCGTAGAGTCGCTCATCCTCGTCGACAAGTATATCGACCAGGTGGCAGTCATCGCCAACGAGCGCAAGTTCGTCTCGGCGCTCATCGTGCCCGAGTTCCGCCTCGTAGAAGACTGGGCTAAAGAGCACGGCATCGAGTTCTGCTCGCGCGAAGACCTTTGCGCCAACCCGAAGGTGAACAAGATGATTCTTGACCGTGTCAAGACTCTGCAGCAGCAGCTCGCCCACTACGAGCAGGTGAAGCGCATCACGCTCATTCCGCACCACTTCTCTATGGAGTCGGGCGAACTCACCAATACGCTGAAGATACGCCGACCGGTGGTGTACAAGAACTACAAGCAGGAAATAGACAAAATGTACGAAGAATAAAGTTGATGTGTTGTGATGTTGATATGGTGACAAATGTCAACACCTCAACATCACAACACCTCAACCTTTCTAATTATAGAAATATAGATGATCACTTCCGACCAACTGAAGGATGTGCTTGAGCGCGCAGATGCCCTCAAGCGCTATCTTAATATCGACCAGAAGAAAGTAGAATTTGAAGAAGAACAGCTCCGCACGCAGGCGCCCGACTTCTGGGAAGACCCTAAGCGCGCCGAGGAGCAGATGAAGAAGGTGAAGACGCTGGAGCGCTGGATAAAGGGCTACGCCCATGTGCGCCAGCTCGCCGACGAGCTGCAGCTTGCCTTCGACTTCCATAAAGACGAACTCGTAACCGAAGAGGAGGTAGACGACGACTACTCGAAGGCTATCACCGCCATCGAAGACCTCGAGCTGAAGAACATGCTGCGCCAGAAGGAAGACCCTATGGACTGCGTGATGAAGATAAACTCGGGCGCCGGCGGCACCGAGAGCCAAGACTGGGCGCAGATGCTCATGCGTATGTACATGCGCTGGGCAGAGGCTCACGGCCACAAGGTGACGATAAGCAACCTTCAGGAGGGCGACGAGGCAGGCATCAAGAGCGTCACGATGGAGATAGAGGGCGGCGAGTACGCCTACGGCTTCCTCAAGAGCGAGAATGGAGTGCACCGTCTTGTGCGTGTGTCGCCGTTCAACGCACAGGGCAAGCGCATGACGTCGTTCGCTTCGGTGTTCGTGTCGCCGCTCGTCGACGATACCATCGAGGTGTATGTCGACCCGTCGAAGATAAGCTGGGACCTCTTCCGCTCGGGCGGAGCAGGCGGTCAGAACGTGAACAAGGTGGAGACGGGTGTACGCCTCCGCTATCAGTATACCGACCCCGACACGGGCGAGGAGGAGGAAATCCTCATCGAGAACACCGAGAGCCGCAAGCAGCTCGAGAACCGCAACAACGCCATGCGACTCCTCAAGTCGCAGCTCTACGACCGCGCCATGAAGAAACGTCTCGAAGCGCAGGCGAAGATTGAGGCAGGCAAGAAGAAGATAGAGTGGGGTAGCCAGATACGCAGCTACGTCTTCGACGACCGCCGCGTGAAGGACCACCGCACCAACTATCAGACCACCGACGTCGACGGCGTGATGGACGGCAAGATAGACGGGTTCATCAAGGCGTATCTCATGGAGTTCCCAGTGAGCGAGGAGGAGTAAGGTTTCTAAGATTGCTAGGCTTTCTAGGGGGCTAGGTTTTCTAGGGAAACTAGGGATAAGACAGAATAAACAATCAAAAAATCAAATAACTATGAGCCAGAAAAGTAATATGCGCCGCGCAAAGTATGCGGCAGAACAAGAGAAGAAAGCAAAGAAAGTAGTGAAAGGAATCATCTGGACGCTCGTCGGACTTACGATAGCGTACATGATTTGGACCTTTACACAGTCTTAATAAGTAACAAAAAAGCGATGGGCGGGCGTATGTCTGCCCATCGCCGCTTTAATAAGAAACAAGATATGAGTGGATTAGAAATAGAACGTAAGTTCCTTATACGTGAAGGCAGCGACTACAAGTCGGCTGCCTTTTCTCATAGCCGTATCAAGCAGGGATACATGCCCTGCCAGACGGCTACCGTGCGTGTCCGCACCCGCGACGACCGCTCCTGGCTCACCATCAAGAGTCATAGCGACCGTGCCGGACTCTCGCGCTACGAGTTCGAGAAGGAGATAACGAATGACGAGGCGGAACACCTCTTCGAACTCTGCCGCGGCGGAGTGATAGACAAGTGCCGCTGGCTCGTGAAGTCGCCCGACGGGCGCCACACGTTCGAGGTCGACGAGTTCTTCGGCGACAACGCCGGACTCGTAGTTGCCGAGGTGGAGCTTGGCTCCGAGAACGAGCCGTTCGCAAAGCCCAGCTTCATTGGCGAGGAAGTGACGGGCGACCGCCGCTACTACAACTCGCAGCTGCTCGTACACCCGTATAAGGATTGGTAATAGGCTGCCTTCAAGGGGGTGCACTTGAGACAAGTGCACCCCCTAAAGATAGCATCCGTGAAAATCCGTGAAATCTGTGGGAGTATATCTCAGCAGAAAGAGAGAACCCCACGTTACTTCTGTCGTTCAAGATACTTCACCAGTCCCCAGCGCACAGAGCGCAGGCCGAACTGCTCGGTGTGTATATCCTCGGGCTTTATCCACATGCACTCCGCAGCGTCGTCGTTGGCTGCGAGCACCGACTCGTCCTCCACGTCGCACTCGTAGAACATGTCGAGCGTAGGCAGTTCGATGCCGCTATAGCGATATACGTTAGGCAGCGAGAAAAGGTAGCGAGCTGCCGTCACCTTGAGGTTCGTCTCCTCCATCACCTCGCGCACAACACCCTCCTCCGACGTCTCGCCAATCTAGGTGAAGCCGCCAGGCAGGTCGAGCGTGCCCTTCGCCGGCTCCTGCTTGCGCAGCGTGACGAGAATCTCGCCCTTGCTGTTGCGTATGATAGCCACGTTGGCTGCACTCGGATTCATGAAATACTCGAAACCGCAGTTCTCGCATTTCCTGCTTCTCGCACCGTTCTCTACAAAATGATGACTGCCGCAGCGCGGGCAGTACTCGAACTTCTCTAATGGATGCATTTCTATAATGTTAATTAATTATTACAAAGCGCTTTTTTGCACTGCAATATTACAAAAAAAGTGTTACCTTTGCAAATAAATATTCTAAAAACCAATCTTTGTAACAGAAATGAAATACTTCGCATACCCTATGCGCGGCTCTATGGTCGTGCTCAAGTCCGTAATACTCACAGTGTTCTGCCTCGTTCTCGCCGCTCCGGTGCTCGCTCAGCGCACCTTCGACGTGCAGCTCTGGCAGAAGAAAGCCCCCAACAACAATAGTTTGGGCGACACCGCATACGTGAAGGTGTACCTGCCCGAGAAGAAGCATGCTACGGGTCGCGCCGTAGTGATATGCCCCGGCGGAGGCTACGAGCATCTGGCTATGGGACACGAAGGCACCGACTGGGCACCGTTCTTCAACGACCAGGGCATTGCCGCCATCGTGCTCCACTACCGCATGCCAGCCGGCAACCCTAAGGTGCCCGTGAGCGACGCTGAGGAAGCCCTGCGCCTTGTGCGCCGCAATGCACAGGCATGGCATATCGACGCCGACAACGTAGGCATCATGGGATTCTCTGCCGGCGGACACCTCGCTTCTGCCGTCGCCACACTCTCAAAGGACGACGCCAAGCCCAACTTCCAGATACTCTTCTATCCCGTCATAACGATGCTCGACGGCTACTGCCATCAGGGCTCGCGCAAGAACCTGCTCGGCGAGCACGCACGCAAGAAGGACGAGCAGAAGTACTGCACCGACATGCAGGTGACACGCGTCACGCCGCGCGCCTTCATCGCCCTCTCCGACGACGACCACGTGGTGCAGCCCATGAACGGCGTCAACTACTACGCCGAACTCTACCGCCACGACGTGCCCGCATCGCTCCACGTATATCCCAGCGGCGGTCACGGCTACGGCTTGCACACCAACTTCCGCTATCACATCGAGATGCTGCTCGACCTGAAAGCGTGGCTGCAGAGTTTCTAAAACGCATAAGTAGCGGAGGTCTCCGGCCTCCGCAGCACCCGGTCGATTGTTAATAATTCACTTCTTTCTGCTTGTTTTCCGAAAATAATGCGTAAGTTTGCATGTTAAAACAAGCAAACAAGAAAAACGACGATGAATATAATGACTAAAAAGATTGCTGCATTCACCTTCGCAGCACTTACAGCGCTCGGTTTCGCTTCGTGCAACGAGCGCAAGTTCCACGTAGAAGGCGCCATCGAGAACGCTGCCGACTCCGTGCTCTACTTCGAGAATATGGGTCTGAACGGTGTTCAGACAGTCGACTCCGTGAAGCTCTCTGCCGACGGCGCGTTCGCCTTCGACGGCAAGGCAGTCACAGCCCCTGAGTTCTACCGACTGCGTATCGCCGGACAAATCATAAACGTAGCCATCGACTCTACGGAGACCGTAACCGTGAAGGCGAAGTATCCCGCAATGGCTTCCGACTATGAGGTGAGCGGATCGGACGACTGCTCGCGCATCAAGGAGCTTGCTCTTATGCAGATGCAGCTTCAGCAGAGCGTCAACAGCATCGCTCGCAACCCGCTGCTTGGCGCCGACGCCGTGGCAGACAGCGTGCAGAAAGTGGTTGAGGCATACAAGACCGACGTGAAGACCCGTTACATCTTCAAGGCGCCGATGAAGGCTTCTTCATACTTCGCACTCTTCCAGACGCTCTATGCCGGCGGTCAGCCCATGCTCATCTTCAATCCGCGCACATCCGAGCAGGACGTCCGCGTCTTCGCAGCAGTGGCTACCAGCTGGGATGCGTTCTATCCCAACGCCGAGCGCGGCGCCAACCTTCACAACATCGCCATCGAAGGCATGAAGGAGGTGCGCATGCTGCGCAGCAAGGCTGAGGCGACGCTCGACCCCGCAAAGCTAAACACAAGCGGTGTGCTCGACTTTGCGCTCACCGACAACCGCGGCGCACAGCGCAGCCTCTCGTCGCTGAAGGGCAAGGTGGTGATGCTCGACTTCCACGTCTTCGCCACCGGCGAGTCGATGAAGCGCATCATGATGCTCCGCGAACTCTACAACAAGTATCACGCTCAGGGCTTCGAAATCTATCAGGTGAGCCTTGACGAGGACGAACACTTCTGGAAAACACAGACCGCAGCCCTGCCTTGGGTGAGCACACGCATGGACGAAGAGTCGCAGCAGGTTCTCCGACTCTACAACGTGCAGCAGGTGCCAACGTTCTTCCTGCTCGATCGCAACTGCAACGTTGTGAAGCGCGACGCACAGATAAAGGATCTCGACGCAGAAATAAAGGCGCTACTGTAATAGATTGTAACCAGAAACGCCCGAATGGTGCTGAAAATTCTCAAATTGAAAGCATTTTTAATAAAAGTGCTTTCAATTTGAAACTTTGTGCTAATTATTACGAAAATGCTCCGCCAATTCATTTGTATTTGCGCAAATAGTTGTAATTTTGCAGTCGTAATAATAATAGGAGCTGTTTCAGTGCTCCGCTTTAAGGTAAAAGGATAAGAAAAATGAGAAAGTCGGTAAGATTCACAAAGATGCACGGTGCAGGCAACGACTACATCTACGTTGACACGCAGAAGTACGATGTGCCCGACCCGTCTGCGGCAGCCATCGCATGGAGCAACCGCCATACAGGCATCGGCAGCGACGGACTCGTGCTTATCGGCAAACCGTACGGCGGCGTTGATGCCGACTTCTCTATGCGCATCTTCAACGCCGACGGATCGGAGGCTAAGATGTGCGGCAACGCGTCGCGCTGCATCGCGAAGTATCTCTACGAGCGCCGACTCACCGACAAGACAACTATACGCCTGCAGACACTCTCGGGCGTAAAGATTCTGACGTTGCATCTCGCCGACGGCGAAAACGCTGGCGGCGGTTCGGACAATATACATAATAATAAGGTGGAGAGCGTAACCGTAGACATGCTTGCGCCCTCATTCCACGTGCCCGAGCAGTACGACGAGACGGCAGGCGATGCGCTTACCGTCGGTTCGCGCACGTTCCACGGCACGTTCGTGTCGATGGGCAACCCCCACTTTGTATGCTTCGTCGACGATATCGACACGCTCGACGTGGCACGATACGGCTCCGCGATGGAGGTGGCTTCGGCTTTCCCCGAACGCTGCAACATTGAGTTCGCCGAGATTAAGGCCGACGGCGCCATACGCACACGAGTGTGGGAGCGAGGCAGCGGCATCACTATGGCATGCGGCACTGGCGCCTGCGCTACAGCCGTGGCGGCAGTGATTGCGGGCAAGTCATCGCGTCGCAGCGCCATCATTATGGATGGTGGCACCTTACATATCGAATGGAATGAAGCCGACGGGCATGTCTATATGACAGGGCCGGCGGCTTTCGTCTTTGATGGAGAAATAGAAATTTAAAAATTACGATTTAGGATTTCAAGATAAAAATTTAGAGAGTATGGCATTGGTTAACGAACATTTCTTGAAACTCTCGAACAGCTATCTGTTCGCAGACATAGCCAAGAAGGTGAACGCCTTCAAGGTGTCGCATCCGCAGATGCGCGTCATCAGTCTGGGCATAGGCGACGTGACGCAGCCGCTGTGCCCCGCTGTGGTGGAGGCAATGCACAAAGCAGTAGACGAGATGGCGTCGGCAGACACGTTCCACGGTTATGGGCCGGAGCACGGCTACGACTTTCTGCGCGAGGCGATAATCAAGAACGACTTCGCACCGCGCGGCATACATCTCGACCCGAGCGAAGTGTTCGTCAACGACGGAGCAAAGAGCGACACGGGAAACATCGGCGAGATTGTGCGCTGGGATAACTCCATCGGCGTCACCGACCCGATTTACCCCGTATATATCGACTCGAACGTGATGTGCGGTAGAGCCGGAGTGCTCGAAGACGGTCGCTGGAGCAACGTCAACTATCTGCCATGCACCGCTGAGAACGGCTTCGTACCGCAGATTCCCGACCATCGCGTAGACATGATTTACCTCTGCTACCCGAACAACCCTACGGGAACTGTGCTCCCGAAGGCAGAACTGAAGAAGTGGGTGAAGTATGCGCTGGCTAACGACACGCTCATCTTCTACGATGCAGCCTACGAGGCGTACATCCAGGACGACGACATACCGCACTCTATCTACGAGATACGCGGCGCAAAGCAATGCGCCATCGAGTTTCGCAGCTACTCGAAGACGGCTGGCTTCACCGGCGTGCGCTGTGGCTACACAGTAGTGCCGAAGGAGGTGACAGCCGTGACGCTCGACGGCAAGCAGCGCATATCGCTCAACCATCTTTGGGAGCGCCGCCAGTCGACAAAGTTCAACGGAACGAGCTACATATCGCAGCGCGCCGCCGCTGCAATCTATACGCCGGAAGGCAAGCGCCAGGTGTGCGACACGATAGCCTACTACATGCGTAACGCCGAACTGATGTGCGAGTCGCTCACGCAGATGGGCTTCGAGGTGTTCGGCGGCAGAAACGCTCCCTATCTCTGGGTGAAGACGCCGCACGCCATCGACTCGTGGCGATTCTTCGAGCAGATGCTCTATGCCGTGGGCGTGGTCTGCACACCGGGCGTTGGCTTCGGACCGAGCGGCGAGGGCTATGTGCGCCTCACTGCCTTCGGAAAACGCGAAGACTGCGAGGAGGCGATGCAAAGAATAGGCGAGTGGGTGCGCTCCACCCACTAAACACTTGTGAAGCGAGTGTCGGACACATACAACGAGAAACAATAAAAAACAATATAACGACTAAATACCCAATTAGACAATGGCAAATTTAAGATTTGAGGTTGTAGCCGAGGCTTTCAACAAGAAACCAGTTGAAGTGATTACGCCGATAGAACGTCCGTCGGAGTTCTTCGGCAAAAACGTGTTCAACCGTGCGAAGATGTACAAGTATCTGCCGCGCGAAGTGTACGAAAAGCTCATCGATGTCATCGACAACGGTGCGCGTCTCGACCGCTCCATAGCCGACGCTGTGGCTAAAGGCATGAAGCAATGGGCAGACGAGAACGGCGTCACTCACTACACACACTGGTTCCAGCCGCTCACCGAGGGCACAGCCGAGAAGCACGACGCCTTCATCGAGCACGACGGCAAGGGCGGAATGATAGAGGAGTTCTCTGGCAAGCTGCTCGTACAGCAGGAGCCTGACGCAAGCTCGTTCCCGAACGGCGGCATACGCAACACCTTCGAGGCACGCGGCTATTCGGCTTGGGACCCTACATCGCCGGTGTTCATCATCGACGACACGCTCTGTATCCCTACCATCTTCATCTCTTACACCGGCGAGGCGCTCGACTATAAGGCTCCGCTCCTGCGTTCGCTCCACGCCGTGAACGAGGCGGCTACGGCTGTCTGCCACTACTTCTACCCGGAGGTTAAGAAGGTCATCTCCAACCTCGGTTGGGAGCAGGAGTACTTCCTCGTTGACGAGGGACTCTACTCGGCACGCCCCGACCTTATGCTCACCGGTCGTACGCTCATGGGCCACGACTCGGCTAAAAACCAGCAGATGGACGACCACTACTTCGGCGCTATCCCCGAGCGTGTGCAGGCGTTCATGAAGGATCTTGAGATTCAGGCGCTTGAGCTTGGCATCCCTTGCAAGACTCGTCACAACGAGGTGGCGCCCAACCAGTTCGAGTTGGCACCGATCTTCGAGGAGACCAACATCGCCATCGACCATAACATGCTTCTCATGTCGCTCATGAAGAAGGTGGCTCGCCGCCACGGATTCCGCGTTCTGCTTCACGAGAAGCCGTTCGCAGGCATCAATGGTTCGGGCAAGCACGAGAACTGGAGTCTCTCTACAGACACCGGTGTGCTGCTCCACGGACCTGGCAAGACTCCGGAGGACAACCTCCGCTTCATCGTCTTCATCGTAGAGACATTGATGGCTGTATACAAGCACAACGGACTCATCAAGGCGTCTATCATGAGCGCTACAAACGCTCACCGACTCGGCGCTCATGAGGCTCCTCCAGCTATCGTTTCGTCGTTCCTCGGACGCCAGCTCACAGAGATTCTCAGCCATATCGCCGCTTCTGACAAGGACGAACTCTTCGACGTGGCAGGCAAGCTGGGCTTGAAGCTCGATATCCCTGAAATTCCAGAACTTCTCATCGACAATACCGACCGCAACCGCACATCGCCTTTCGCCTTCACCGGCAACCGCTTCGAGTTCCGCGCCGTAGGTTCCGAGGCTAACTGCGCGTCGGCAATGATCGTGCTCAACACCGCCGTTGCTGAGGCTCTGCAGTCGTTCAAGCAGCGCGTAGACGCTCTCATCGAGAACGGCTCTGACAAGGTGAGCGCCATTCTCGACGTCGTTCGCGAGGATATCCACACCTGCGCACCGGTTCACTTCGAGGGCAACGGCTACTCTGAAGAATGGGTAGAGGAGGCTAAACGTCGCGGTCTCGACTGCGAGACTTCGTGCCCGAAGGTGTTCGAGCGCTACCTCGACGAGGATTCTATCCGTATGTTCGAGAGCCAGAACGTGATGACACGCAAGGAACTTGAGGCTCGCAACGAGGTGAAGTGGGAGACCTACACCAAGAAGATTCAGATTGAGGCACGCGTCTTCGGCGACCTCTCAATGAACCATATCATCCCAGTCTGCACTCACTATCAGAGCCGTTTGGCTAAGAACGTGCAGAGCATGTACGATATCTTTCCGAAGGAGACAGCCGACAATCTCACTTCGCGCAACAAGAAGATTATCGAGGAGATTGCCGAGCGCACTCAGATTATCGAGAATGGAGTAGAGGAGCTGGTTGAGGCTCGTAAGGTGGCTAACCGCATTGAGGACGAGCACCTTAAGGCCATTGCTTACCACGACACTGTGGCTCCGAAGATGGACGAGATTCGCTACCACATCGACAAGCTCGAGCTTATCGTGGCTGACGAACTCTGGACGCTCCCGAAGTATCGCGAACTGCTCTTCGTACGCTAATATAGGAGCCTAATACATTTAGCTCTTAAAATCCGTTTAATCCGTTTAATCCGCTGTTTGTTACTTGTTTAACAACTGACCAAGCGGATTAAACGGATTTTTTATTGTGATATAATCTGATTTATAACCTACCTTTTCATGCTCGCCGAATATTGTTTTTTGAAAAAAATGATAGGTCAGCTTAATTTCCCGCCTCCATAATTCTTATAATGTATAAAGCACGCCGCAAACGGGCATGCACAATACGAAAATAACATAGTATAAACAACTAAAAAAAACAAGAATTATGAAACGAGTATTCAATCTTTTGGTGGTAGACGAGAGTGGCAGCATGGAGATTATCCGCAAGCAGGCATTGGTGGGCATCAACGAGACCCTTGAGACAATACGCAAGATGCAGAAAGCGCACAGCGAACTTGAGCAGCGCGTGACGCTCATCACCTTCGACAGCACGCACAGGAACATGTTTTACGACAACGTGCCGGCAGACAATGTACGCAAACTCAGCATGCGCGATTACCGTCCGTGCGGTGGTACACCGCTCTACGACGCCATCGGCATGGGCATCGCGAAGATCAACGCGCAGGCTGCTGAGGGCGACAACGTGCTCGTCACCATCGTCACCGACGGCGAGGAGAACTGCAGCGAGGAGTACAGCTTGCGTATGATAAAGAACCTCATCGAGAAACTGAAGAAGCAGGGATGGACATTCACCTTCATCGGCACCGACAACCTTGATGTTGAGGCTATAGCGGCTGACATGGGCATCGATAACCACCTTTCTTTCAAAGAGGACGAGGAGGGCACGAAGAAGATGTTCGCCTGCGAGAATCGCTCGCGAGCACGTTATTGCGCTTGTGTGGCGAAGGGAGAGGCTATGCCGAATGGCGACTTCTTTGATAAATAAAAGAAGTAACGAGAGCTGTTTTAGTTGAGAATTGAAAGTTGAGAGTTATGATTACCTATGTTATATCTCATACAAAAGAGTTAACTGCAAAATATATCATAACTCTCAACTTTCAACTCTCAATTCTCAACTGAGATAACTCTCAATTCTCAATTCTCAACTGGAGAAGCTCTCAACTATATGAGCACTTCCCAGAAGCTCTCCGGCAACCAGATGTTCTCCACGTTGCACGCATTTTCGAATAGCGGCGCGATATCCTCGGGCTCGAAGCCCGCTATGCCGCAGCCGACAGGCGTCACGAGGAACGTCAGTTCAGGGTGCTCCTTGGCATAAGCGATGAAGTCGTTCACGTACGGGCGTATCGTCTCCGTGCCGCCCTGCATCGTGGGGATGGCGTAACTTCTGCCCTGCATACCCACGCCATTGCCCATCACGGCTCCGAAGCGCAGACGCGCAATGCGAGCAGCCCCACCGCCGTGCATTCCGGCGAGGTTGCTGCCAAAAACAAACACTTGGTTTTCCTGCAAATCGTCAATCCACTCTGGAGTGACGCGTCCTTTCCTCTTTCTATCCATATCTCTAAATATAAAGTCTCGATTTGCGCCAGCAGAAAGACTGGGCATTATAGAACAGCGTTTGTCTGCCATGTATTCCTCGTGTTCCGTTGGCAATCCGTATTTGTTCGTCACGAAATAGCGCTTGAAATATGGCACCACCACATCGTGCATCATGCGGTTGTATCGCTCCGTCACGGCTGGCTGACTGATGCCGAGCTGCGCCGCAATCTCCTTGCCCTTAAATCCCTCTACGAAAAGCATTTGCAGAATTATAGAGTTGCGGCTGTCGCGTCCGTAGTAAGTGCGGCATATCTCGTCGATTGTGCCGCGGAAGTCCTCCGCGAACTCGTCGTCGTGCACGTCGAACTTTAGGCGCGTGTTGCCCATCCGCTCCTCCAGACTCTCCATCAGCCGTTCCTTCTTCAGACCCTTCAACTTGTCGAGCACCAGGAAGCGGAACCCGTTCACCATCCATGTCTTCAGCGACATCGACGGCTTGCGGTCCTCCAGCTGGCGGAAGTCGTGCTTGATGAGCGCAAGGTAATACTCATGCGCCAGCGAGTAGAAATCCATGCCCGGCTTATACTGCAAGTCATAGCGCCTGTCGTATATGCAGTACGCCACGCGGCAGTATCCGTAGAAAAATTCCTTCACGATATGCTCGTCAGCGTTGCGGAACCCCTCTAGAATCTCGTCATCGGTGAGCTGCGCAACATTCTTGTCCGTTTTCTTCATAGCAGTTTTTTTGTATCTTGTTAGGCTTTTATAGTGTAAAGTTACTAACAATAAACATTTGCGACAAGTTTTGAATACTGTTTTTCCAGCTCTGCAAGTTTTTTCCTTTCTCGCCTGCATATAATATTATAATGTGTACGCCCACAATTATGCGCTTTAATTGTAAACATCTGTTAAAATCAAACTAAAAATCCAACTTTTTCCTACAAAAGTTTTGGAGGTTTGCAAAAAAGCTATACCTTTGCATCCGCTTTCGAGAAGCAACGATATCTCAAGCAAATGTGAGAGAGGTGAAGCGAAACAGGAAGCGAATAAAGAAAGAGTTCTTTGAAAAGATTTACATAAGACAGAAGTAGTACAAGAAGCGAGAATGATGAAACATTCATTCTTGGGTAGAAGAAAAACGAACCGTCAAGTTTGTTTGACTTTAAACTATAATTTGGAAGCTCGTTCTGAACAGATACAAACAAATGCTACTCCGCAACGGCTTAGAGAGGCCTATGAAGGCTTAGAAAGGCTTA
>ENA-OZSK01000088-OZSK01000088.1-human-gut-metagenome-genome-assembly--contig:-NODE-88-length-21692-cov-5.771410_pt1 | contig 21692 bp, 16 predicted proteins | sample MGYA00244117_ERZ653956 | MGnify/ENA primary metagenome ERZ653956 (study PRJEB26926, sample SAMN06164473) | human gut metagenome | biome: ENVO:00009003; feature: ENVO:2100002; material: ENVO:00002003... | reverse complement strand
ACGAGATGCAGCGTAGTCTCGTGGGCTCGGAGATGTGTATAAGAGACAGCCATAACACCGGCTTTATAATCGGAATAATCTGCGTCTGTTGCCGTATTAAGGATACCCTGGTCATATAACAGGTTAATTACCTGACTTCCTGTAAGTTCTCCTGATATTATCATATATTTAAAAACAAGTTTGTCGAAACTGGTATTATTTTCAAATTCTTTTAAGATATATTCTGTCAGTACGTTGTAAATCTCATCTGTATCATAATAATCACTCTTTGTTGATATGCCGGAGATGTCGATCGCGCCCTGGCTGATCGCATATTTCAGGTATTCGCACAGTGAAATGCTGTTGTTTATATACGAAACATAAGTAGCATCAGATTTGTCAATCTTGCTCGAACTGTAAATTCCCATCTCACTTAACTGTTCACAGATAAATTCCATATAATCCTGATACTGTAATGTCAGATCATGTAATGGAGTATGACTGACGTTTAATATATCATCCAGTCTTGAAAGTGTATTTTGTTTTGCGGACTGGAAGTAAGAATTAACGGACTGTTCCAGTTCAGATGCATCTTTTGCCGCAAGGTCATCAATGCTTATAACATTATTATCAAATAAAGCAAAATATACATTGGTGATCGGAATATCATCCTTATCCGTGGATGTTGTTACATTCTTTATATGGGCAAGAAGAATGGATGCAATTTCTGTTTCAAGCGCATTATAACAATATTTTTGCAGATCGGAATCAATTGTCAAATAGATATCATTACCTGCGACAGGATCTTTGGAATCGATCACTTCTATTACCTTACCCATATTATCGACATACATCTTCTGATATCCATCTTTGCCGCGCAGATAAGATTCAAACTCACTTTCAAGTCCCATTTTACCGACCATATCATTTGCACTGTATTTTTCTGAATCATCCAGAGTTTCATTATATTTTTCCAGTTCCTCATTGGAGATATTTCCGATGTAACCCATGATCTGAGCAAAATATACAGAATCATTATATACACGATGTGATTCAACACTTACCTCCATGCCGAGAAGTTCATCCGAATTTTCTTTGATTGCTGCATAGCTTTCTTCACTGATACCATCAGCAAGCTGAACAGACATATACTGCTGGTAACGATTCAGCCATATCTCATATCGTACCGCGAGGATCTTTAATGCCGCCTCATCGGAATATGTTTCGGAGATATTGAATAAATCTTTTCCACGCATATATTTAAATATATCATCGGCAGTTGAAGACGCCTGCTCTTCTGTCAGACTGTCGACAGAGCTTGCACCATATACATTCATTAAAAAAGTATTTAACGTATTTCCGGATACAGTAAATTCAAAGCCCTTCGAGGTTAACTTCAGAGGAAGACTTACTGACATCTTATCTCCGTTTTGTTCAAGGATCAGAATAGTTTTATATACTATGTCATTACGCAATTCATTCGAAGTCGTTTCCTTTGCGGCAGCCGCTTCCGTCAGGTCCGTTCCACTTATATAAGATAAAGTATAGGATGCTTCATTATAAGCCAGAAGCTTTCCGTTACAATCGTATATATTTCCCCTGGTCGCTTTTACCGCTACTGTCTTTACAGATTTATAAGTAAAACTCTCCTGATATTTTTTGCCATTTACGATCTGCAGATCGAACAAACGATATATAAGTATTCCAAATAGAACCAGAAACAAGACCGTTACAACAAACAGACGATGCTTGATATGTTCAATTATTGATTCTTTTATCAAATTGAAAAATTCTTTAAACATTCTTACGTTCCTTTCACGATCATATGATCAGACAGTTGCCGGATCATTCACTTGCTTTTTCCATTTTTTTCAATGTCTTATTTACAAATGCAAAAAACTTGAATACGATCAACGTGATAAGTGCTGTGTAGATCATTTCGGGTAATATGATATCTTTTAAATAAGTTGCGAACTCCAGTCTGTTCCGCATAAGGAAAAAAATTACATAGGTTGCAAAATTAAAAATAAGATCATCAACTAAGATTATAATTATTGGAAGAAGAACATCTTCTACCAGATAAAGTCTGTGGAAAAAGCCGTTACAATAGCCAAGAATCATATATAAGATCATAAATGGTCCGATGGCATATCCAAAATATACATCATATAAAAAACCACAGAAAAACCCAACCAGCATACCTTCTTTTCTTCCCCGCATCAGTCCGAAAGAAACAGTAAGGATCAGCATAAGATCCGGTGCGGTACCTGCTATTTCAAGAAACGGGAAAAGGGCAGTCTGCAAAACAAAACATATAGTTATTAATATTCCAAGTATTATTACTCTTTTCAATGTTACACTTCTTTCTGTTAATCCGTGATATTTTTCTTAGTCTGTAAAATTACGAGTACTTCTTCGATGTTTGAGAAGTCGGCAGCAGGTATAATATAGGCAGTCTTCGTCAGATTGTTGGAATCACTCTCAACCTTTGACACATAACCAATATTAATACCTGAAAGATATTTGTTTGAGACATAGGATGTTACAACCTGATCTCCTTCCGATATTTCGGCATCTTTATCAATATTTTCAGCAATCAGATATCCGTCTGCGTAATTGGTCAGACTTCCTGAAACATTACAGATGGATCTGCTTGGAAGGATCATGGCATTAACATTTGATGTATCATCAATAATCGTACGAACTTTTGCATAGGATTCACCGATTTCTGTTATGATACCACAGAGTCCGTTACCATACAGGACATTACATCCAACAGATAAGCCATCCTTTGTACCTTTATCGATATAAAAGACATCAAACCAGTTGCCGGTATCCTTTGAGATTACCCGGGCTCCGGTTTTTTCATAATCTGTATAAAGAGCATCTAATTCATATAATTTTTGAAGCCGGTCAAGCTCATAGGAATCCTGCTGATACTGAGCAAGTTTTGTTTCGTAGGAAGATAGCTTTTCCTTAAGCTGCTCATTTTCAGTTACTACACTCTCATAATTGTGAAAGGCTTCTACCTTGGATTCAACCCATGTACCTACTGTATTAACTCCCTTTTGCATCGGTACAATAAAAGTATTCGTTACATTTCTGACGGATGACATCATTCCGTCAAAAAATAAAGAAGTAACCATCAGCACCACACATAAGATTGTAAGTGCCAGCAAAAAATATTTTGGTGTAATTTCTATTCTTTTACGATTACGTCGTCTCATTCTATGATTCCTCTTTCTACCAGACTGACAAAACAATTATTCCCTAATATAATATGATCCGATAAACGTATCCCCAGTGTTTTGCCTGCTTCTTCCACACGCTTGGTCAGAAGAATATCAGCTTTACTGGGTTCCGGATTCCCTGAGGGATGATTATGCAGTAGTACAATATATACAGCCTGATATTTTAATGCATCAATAAAAATATCCCTTGGTGATACAACTGCATGATCGACCGTTCCCTCTGACAGTCGACACTCTTTCAACAAATGATGGCTTGAATCAAACATTAATACATATACCTGTTCTTTGCTCAAATATTTGGTGCGCTCCATATAATAATCTGCGATACTTTTCGGATTACCAAAGGTAACTCCTGACCGGTGTTCGGATCTTGCCATTCGTCTTGACAGTTCAGCGATACACTGCATCTGGATCGCTTTTACTTTTCCAATGCCATCAACGTTCATCAGGTCATCGATCGACAGATAATTCAAACCGACGATCCCTTTATGAACCGGGTGCGCGGCCAATATTTTCTGTGCCGTCAAAAGTGCATTTCCATGTCTGCTTCCACTTCGCAGAATAATCGCCAGAAGTTCCGCATCAGATAAAACAGCGGCTCCTTCTGACAGGCATTTTTCATATGGACGGTCACATTCCGCCATATCTTTCATTGTAAATTCTGATTTCATTTTTCCTCCTTCGTCTCCGTCTCTCCACGAATCGGTAAGGAGTATTTACCGTTTTTTTCTTTCCGGCTTTTGTTCTAAAATAATCTACCACACTATAAGGTTATTTTCTACCATTTTTTGCAATGTCATTACAATTCCAAATTTTGCATGCTGATAGGTAAGTCCTCCCTGAAAATATACAGCATATGGTTCTCTCATAGGAGCATCTGCACTGAGTTCGATCGAAGAACCGGATACAAATGCACCGGCTGCCATGATGACCGGAGAATCATATCCCGGCATATCCCATGGCACAGGCTTTACATAGCTGTCAATTGGTGCAGCCGCCTGAATCCCTTCACAGAACGCAATTACACGTTCCGGTGTCTGAAGTTCAACTGCCTGTATGATATCAAAACGATCCTCTGTCTTATTCGGAACTGTCTTAAAACCAAGATTTTCATATACATTTGCAGCAAAGATCGAACCCTTTAAAGCACTTGCCGTAACCGATGGAGCCATGAATAAGCCCTGTGCAAAAGCCTTTGTATTATTTAAGGATGCACCAACCTCTTTGCCAAGTCCCGGAGTTGTAAGACGGTATGCGGCATTTTCTACATATTCCTTCTTACCGCAGATGTAACCGCCGATCGGAGCCAGTCCGCCGCCCGGATTCTTGATCAGGGATCCTGCGATCAGGTCTGCGCCATAGTCTGTCGGTTCTTTATCCTGTACGAACTCGCCATAACAGTTATCTACCATACAGATGATGTCCGGACGGATACTCTTTACAAATGCGATCGCTTCTCCGATCTTCTCACAGGATAAAGTCGGACGTACGGCATAACCCTTGGAACGCTGGATCTCAACAAGCTTTGTGTGTTCATTGATGGCATTTCGGATTCCTTCAAAATCAAACTCTCCTTCCGGTGTCAGATCTACCTGGGCGTATGTAACACCATATTCTGCCAAAGAACCCGGTGAAGGGCGAAGCCCGATGATTTCATCCATCGTATCATATGGTTTTCCTGAGATTGCAAGCAGTTCATCTCCCGGTCTTAAGTTACCAAATAACGCCGTACAGATCGCATGTGTTCCACAGGTGATCTGAGAACGGACCAGCGCATCTTCCGTATGGAATACATCTGCATAGATCCGCTCGAGTGCATCTCGTCCATCATCGGTATAACCATATCCGGAGGAACCTGCAAAATGCGCTTCTGCCAGACGATTGTCCTGCATGGCTTTGATGACCTTCATCTGGTTGATTTCACAGATGGCATCGATCGCTGCAAAACGGTCCTTTAAGCTGTCTTCAATCTTCTGACAGTAATCAAATACCCGTTCATCAATGTGTAAGGATGTATAATAATCTTTTAATAATGTGTTCATTTTATCTGCTCCATTTTATTTTATGAAATAATTCCCTTTGACCGCAAATGTTCAAGCATGAAATCCATAATGGTATCTTCTGATGTGAATTCATTTTTATCCACCCAGGTGACTTCTTTTTCCCGCTTAAACCATGTAATCTGACGCTTGGCGAAATGTCTGGTATCGCGCTTTAGGATATACAGGGCTTCATCCAGAGATGTTACACCATCCAGATAATCGAGGATCTCTTTATATCCAAGTCCCTGCATGGATACCAGATCTTTTGTATATCCCTGATCCTTTAATGCCTTTACCTCTTCGATCAGTCCCTGCTCTACCATGATGTCAATTCGCCTGTCTATTCTATCATATAATTTTGATCTTGCATCATTTAACACAAAATATTCAAAATTATATGGAGAAATCCGTTTGGATTCTTTCTCGTTATGTTCGGAGATCGGGATTCCTGTCTCTTTATAGAATTCCAATGCCCGGATCACACGTTTGCGGTTATTATAATGAATGGCTGCGGCTGACGCCGGATCCACTTTTTCAAGCATCTGATGAAGGTAAAAATTTCCATGTTTTTCCGCAAGCTGTTCCAGATAAGTACGGTAGCTTTTATCATCGTCATTTTCATCGAAATGGATATCGTATAAAACTGCCTGAATATAAAAGCCGGTTCCACCGACAATAACAGGTATCCGTCCTCTGGCATAGATCTCATCCATCGCCTTTGTTGCAAGTTCTTTAAATAATACAACATTGAACGGCTCCTTCGGATCTAAAACATCGATCAGATGATGGGGAATGCCATCCATTTCCTCCGGCATGATCTTTGCAGTTCCGATATCCATCTTCCGATAGACCTGCATGGAATCTGCGGAAATGATCTCACCGTTTATTCTCTTTGCAAGACCGATCGACAGATTTGTTTTACCTACGGCTGTCGGTCCGGTTAATATAACAAGAGGCTTCATTTGCTGCTCCGTTTCTATATAAGTTTAATTACTAAACAATTCGTTTGAATTTCTTTTCCAGTTCTGTCTCTGTCATGGATATCAGGGTTGGTCTGCCATGCGGACAGGTATATGGATTTTCAAGCTTCATCAACTGGTCGATCAGGGTGTCTGCCTCCTTAAAGCTAATGGAAGTATTCCCTTTTATCGCAGCTTTACACGCCATTGTGGAAAGTTTGCTGATAAAGGTGTCGATCGTCTGTTTCTGTCCGTTTTCGGATAACTCTCCGATAAATTCCAGAAACAGTTCCCTGCCGTCTAATCCGAACAAATTTGCCGGAACGGCTGACAGCTTATATTCCTTTCCTCCGAATCCCTCGATCTGAAATCCCAGATTCTGGAAAAATTCCAGATTTTCCCGTAAGAACTCTGATTCTGTTCCGCTCAAGGATACGATCGCAGGCGGCATCAGGTACTGTGGAATGGCTGTCTTATTCTTATAGTTTTCCATTAATTCCTCAAATTTTACCTTTTCATGTGCGGCATGCTGATCCATGATAAAGAACTTGTCTTCATACTCGATCAGCCAGTATGTCTTAAATAACTGTCCGATGATCCTGTGCTTTTTCTTAGCTTCCGGTGTCAGAAACTTATCTTCAAACATATCCATCTGCTCATATTTGACCTTAGCTTCCGGGGTGATCGGTTCCTGTTCCTTCTGTTCTGATGTTTCGTTAGTCTGTACACCCGCTTCAGCAGGATTTGATGCTGTCTTTGTCGGTTGTGTCAAATACGGAACAATATTTTCAGCGACCATATTATTTGTGATATTTTTACCAGACTGGTTATCTTCTTTCAAATATTGGATTTCAACCGGCGAGCTACTTCTGTTTTCCATCGTAACAGATGGTGTCGGCGTTGGTTGAGCAGATATACCTGAATTTGCCGGTTGCATTGGCATGCTTGGCTTTTTCTGCTGCGCTGGCTTTGCCGGCTGCGGAGGAAGCTCTGCGGCTCTCCTGTTAGCTTCGAATGGCTCCGGGCGTTTCTCCACCTTGCGTTCTGCCAGTGTCTCCGGCCGCATATCCTTTCCCGGTGTAACAGTCGGGATCAGCTCTTTAAATAACAGAGCCTTTCTGACACTGATATAAGTAAAATCATACATATCCGGTTCATTTATGAACTTCAATTCCCGCTTTGCAGGATGGATATTTACATCAATCAGAGATGGATCAATCTCAAAATTGATAACTGTAAATGGAAATTTATGCACCATAACAAAGGTACGATATGCATCTTCGATTGCCTTTGTTAATATATTGCTCTTTATATATCTTTGATTTACATAATAATCCTCGAATGAGCGGTTACCTCTGGATATACTTGGTTTTGCAAGATATCCTGTAATCTTTACCTGATCATTTGATGCATTGATCTCCAGAAGGTTATTCGTAATATCTCTACCATATATATGATAGATGATCTCTTTTAGTCTGCCGTTTCCGGATGTAAATAGCTTATCTGCTCCATTCATAATGAACTTAAATGAAACATCCGGATGTGACATTGCCATACGGCAGACAAGATCGTAGATATACGAGCCCTCTGTTGCAGGCGTCTTCATGAATTTCTTTCTGGCAGGTGTATTATAGAACAGATTTCTTACAACAATCGTTGTACCAAGCGGGGCGCCGATTTCCTCATTGGAGATCTCTTTTCCGCCGTGAATCTGATATCTGGTTCCGGTAAGCGCATTTTCCTGCTTAGTGATCAGCTCTACCTGGGCAACTGCGGCTATACTAGATAACGCCTCGCCACGGAAGCCTAAGGATGCGATCTTTAACAGATCATCCGCCGTCTTAAGCTTGCTGGTCGCATGACGAAGAAAGGCAACCGGAACTTCTTCTTTTGAGATACCGCATCCATTATCTGTGATACGGATAAAGCTCATTCCGCCTTCCTTGATCTCGATGGTGATCGCATTTGCACCCGCATCGATGGAATTCTCCACTAATTCTTTTATAACCGAGCCGGGACGTTCGATCACTTCACCGGCTGCGATCTTATCAATTGTATATTGATCCAGTAATTTAATCATAGGTTCTCCTTAACGGATTCGCTCCTGTAATTCATTCAGGTATAACAATGCTTTCATCGGTGTCATGTTGGACAGATCTGCATTCTTGATCTCCTCCAGAATGGCACTCTCCTCCGGATTTGCCAGAAATGACATCTGGGTATCGGAAGCACTTTTATGAAAATCATTTGTTATCTTGATATCTTTTAATTTCGTCGTTATATCCGTATCGATAAGCTGGTTGCAGATCTCATTTGCACGATTGATCACGATATCCGGTACTCCGGCAAGCTTGGCTACCTGAATACCATAGCTTCGATCCGCTCCGCCTTTTACGATCTTTCGTAAGAATACGATATCATCACCGTCTTCTTTTACTGCAATACAGTAGTTATTTACAGAGGATAACTTACCCTCTAATTCTGTCAGTTCATGATAGTGGGTGGCAAATAACGTTTTTGCTCCAAGCAGTTCACTGTTACTGATATATTCCACAACTGCCCATGCAATACTAAGTCCGTCATATGTACTGGTTCCTCGTCCGATCTCATCTAAGATCAGCAGACTGTTCTTCGTCGCGTTTCGAAGAATATTTGCAACCTCACTCATCTCTACCATGAAAGTGCTTTGCCCGCTTGCAAGATCATCGGATGCCCCTACTCTGGTGAAGATACGGTCACAGATACCGATATTTGCTGAAGCAGCAGGAACAAAGCTTCCGATCTGCGCCATTAAAACGATCAGTGCCGTCTGACGCATATAGGTGGATTTACCAGCCATATTCGGTCCGGTTATGATCGATATCCTGCTCTCAAAATTATTCAGATAGGTGTCATTTGATATGAACATACCGTTGTTCATCATTTTCTCAACGACAGGATGACGACCTTCTTTGATATCAATTACACCATCTTCGTTTATCTCCGGACGAACAAACTGATTGGCAGATGCCACATATGACAGCGAACAGAGACAGTCTAATAAAGCAATCTGTCTTGCTGTATTCTGCACACGCAGGATCTCACCCGCAATCTTATCTCTGAGCGCAATATAGGTTTCATATTCCAGTGCATATAATTTATCTTCAGAACCAAGAATCGAACCTGCAAGATTGTCCAGTTCTTCTGTTGTATATCGTTCTGAATTTGCAAGTGTCTGTTTTCTTATAAAATATTCAGGTACCAGATCCTTATAGGAATTAGTCACCTCAAAATAATAGCCAAATACTTTATTGAACTTGATGCGAAGATTCTTTATTCCTGTCTTCTGCTTTTCCCGTTCCTCCAATTCTGCAAGCCATGTCTTGCCATCTGTCTTTGCCGATTTTAAAGTATCAATTTCTTCCAGATAACCATCCTTGAAAATACCGCCTTCACGGATCAGTATCGGAGGATCGTCGTTGATCGAACGCTCTAACAGGTCATAAATATCCTGTAATTCATCCATTTTCTCATAAATATCTGCAAGAAGCCCATCCGGATAGATCTGTAAAAGCTGTCTGATATACGGCAGATATGAAAGGGATGTCTTAAATGCGATCATATCGCGTGGATTTGCGGATCGTAGGGAAATCCTTGTCATCAGTCGTTCCAGATCATAGATCGGGTTCAGATATTCCCGCATCTCATCACGATTGATCATATCATTATTTAACTGTTCTATTGCATCAAGTCTTGCTTCGATATCCTTTTTATATATCAAAGGCTGCTCGATCATGCTTCGAAGCATTCTCGCACCCATTGCTGTCTTGGTTTTATCCAATACCCATAACAAAGAACCGCGTTTCTGCTTGTCACGAAGTGTCTCACAAAGCTCCAGATTTCTTCTGGTTGCGGAATCAAGAATCATGAAATCGTCGATGGAATACAGCACGATATGATTGATATGTGCAAGGAAATTCTTCTGTGTCTCATGCAGATACTGAAGCAGGACTCCGGAGGATAAGATACAGTCAGGGAAATCCTTCAGTCCAAGCCCGTCCATATTATTAACGCCGAACTGCCTCATAATTGCATCTTCACATAGCATTTGATTGAAATAATGCTCCGGCGCTTCAGAAATGGAAATTTTCATTTTCTCCCTCAGATAAACGAAATCCAGATCACAATTCATGAAAGAATGATTGCCGATGATCTCGGCAGGAGAATATTTGTTGATCTCATCCGTAAGCTTTGATAAGGATGGAACTCTCGCTGTCTTAAACTCACCGGTCGTGATATCTACCAGTGAGATTCCGAATGCACCATCGTTTTCAAAAATACTCATCAGATAATTATTTCTTGTTTCATCAAGAATTGCATTTGACATATTTGTACCCGGTGTTACCACCCGGATAACCTCACGTTTTACTATGCCTTTTGCAAGCTTTGGATCTTCAACCTGTTCACAGATTGCTACCTTAAAACCATTCTCGATCAGCTTATTTAGGTAGACATCACAGGCATGATATGGAACGCCACACATCGGTGCACGTTCCGGCTGTCCGCAGTCCCTTCCGGTCAAAGTGATCTCAAGAACCTTGGATGCGGTCAGGGCATCATCAAAAAACATTTCATAGAAATCACCAAGTCTGTAAAATAATATACAGTCCTTGTACTGATTCTTCACTTCCATATACTGCTGCATCATTGGTGTTAAAGCTGCCACTGTTTTTTACCCCTATTCTATAAATTCGGTTTATACAAGATTTCCCATATAATAAAAGCCTTTACATTCATCCAGCGAAACATCCCGGATCTCGCCGATCATAGACGGATCACCTTTAAAATGTACCAGAATATTATTTGACAGACGACCGGTTAAGAGTTCCGGATTCTGTTCGCTGACGCTTTCAATCAGTACAGGCATGACCTGACCTTTATAACGGCAGATCTCCTCACCGCTGATCTCTGATACTCGCTTGATCAGACGGTCAAAACGGTTCTGGATCTCTTCCTTTGTTGCATGATCCTCAAATGTTGCCGCCGGTGTTCCGGTGCGCTTGGAATATATAAATGTAAATGCTGTATCAAACCTTACCCGATTCACTACATCCATTGTCTCTAAGAAATCTTCTTCTGTTTCTCCGGGAAAACCGACAATAATATCGGTTGTAAGTGATATTTCAGGAATCTGTCTGCGGATCTTGTCTACTAATTCCAGATAAGATTCTTTTGTATAGCGACGATTCATCTGATTTAATATCCTGGATGAGCCGGACTGCATCGGAAGATGGATGTGACGGCAGATCTTTTCATTTGCCGCGATCACATCGATCAGTTCATCGGACAGATCCTTTGGATGGGAGGTCATAAAACGAACACGTTCAATTCCATCAACTTCTGTCACCTTCTGCAATAATTCGGCAAATGTCATCGGTTTCTCTAACGTCTTTCCATAAGAATTCACATTCTGACCAAGGAGCATGATCTCTTTTACACCCTCCTCTGAAAGCCGCTTAACCTCTCTTATGATGTCCTCCGGTTGTCTGCTGCGTTCTCTGCCTCTGACATATGGCACGATACAATATGTACAGAAATTATTGCATCCGAACATAATATTGACACCGGACTTAAATGGGAATTCCTTCTTAACCGGAAGATCTTCCACAACAAGATTGGTATCCTTCCAGATGTCCACTACCTGTCCGCCGGCTTCGATACGGTTGCAGTAGATTTCAGCCAGTTTGAATACATTATGCGTGCCAAATACCATATCTACAAATCGATATTTCTTTTGAATTGTAGCTACAACATCCGGTTCCTGCATCATACATCCGCAAAGCCCGATCATCTTATCTGGATGTGTCTCTTTGTCATGTTTCATGATTCCAAGATGTCCGTAGACTTTTCGATTCGCATTCTCACGGACTGTGCAGGTATTATATATAACAAGGTCTGCATCCTCAGAATCACTGCTTGTATATCCGATTTCTTCCAGAATACCGGTCAGCTTCTCGGAGTCTCTTACATTCATCTGACATCCATAGGTCTGGATCGAGCAGGTCAGGTTTCTTCCTGCTTTTTTCGCAAGCTCCCGGTAATACCCCCTTGCTTTTTTTATAAAATAATATTGCCGAAATGGTTCTTCGGCAGGACAAGGTTCTGTTATATCGATTGTATCTATTTTTTTATCAATTTCATTAATCATATTGTTCTCCGGTATGTGTTTAATGTTCTTGTTGAATTTCTGTATAAATTCGTTTTCGTTATTCTGATAAGTTTATTAACCAATATTCTTCTCCATAAAGCTGTATATCTCTGACGGAGTCAGAAGCTGATCCGGCCTTTCGTCAAATGATTCGCATGAAATCTCCGGCAACACCTGATAATCATAGGCAAATGCAACCGCAGTAAGTTCCGGATGAAGCTTCATATAACGGTCATAATATCCTCCACCATATCCGATCCGATGTCCGTTTTTATCAAATACAATTCCCGGAACGATCAGAATTCCTTCCGTCGGATGAAGCATATCACAGCCGACAGGCTCTAAGATGCCATATGCACCTACCTTTAGATCGCTCATTCCATGAATCCGATGAAAATGCATATGATCTCCGTATACCTTTGGCACAGCAACGATTTTGTCATCTGTAAGTGCCTGCTCTATAATCTCGATCGTATCCACTTCATTATCCTGACTGACATAGATCAGCAGATGATTGCAGTCTTTATATCCATCTGAATTCATAAATCGCTTCCTGATCTGTGCTGAAGCAGCGGTCACCTGCTCCGGTGTTAAGGCACGCCGCTTTTGTTTATATTGTTTTCTTAGTTCTGCTTTTGTCTGTTCCATCATACTTTTTTTGTTGGATCGATATCTTCCAGTCTGGTAATACTACCATCCGGTTCTTTGATATCAATGTTATTTAATACACTTCTCAGATTCTGCTTCATGGCAAAAATATATTCCTGTCTAAGATTTTTCTGTTCTTCCTTTTCAGCCGGCGTAAGTCCTGCCGGAGTCTTGGATTTCTTATATAATTCATTGATTCTTGCAATCTTTTTTTCGTCCATTCTTATTCACCTGTTCATTACTGTTATTTCTGAATCGTATACTGCTTCTGTTTGATCAGATACCATCTTATATATGATACGTGTGGTACACACTATATCCATTGCTACTGCAGATATTCCTTATGTGTAATGTATCTTACGACATCAAAATTCGGCTCTTTATATGCTTTAAATAAGGTTCCGACAGATTCGCCATTTAATGCCCGACCGAGATTCCCTATATCATCTCCTGACAAAATAAGCATATCTGCTCCTGAATTTGCAGCAATCTTCGCTGCAGAGATTTTTGTCGTCATACCACCGGTTCCATATCCGGAGCCTGCACCCTTTGCCATTGCTTTGATCTTATCGTCGATACGTTCTACGACAGGGATCAATGTTGCATCCGGATTATTTCTCGGATCGTCCGTGTACAAGCCATCAATATCTGTCAATAATAATAAAAGGTCGGCATTGATCATGTTGGCTACGATAGCGGAAAGGGTATCATTATCTCCAAAGTTTATATCCACTTCTTCAATTGCAACTGTATCATTCTCATTAACTACAGGAATAACATCCATTTGTAATAATTCATTAAAAGTATTTACAGCGTTATGTCTTCTTTCCTGAGATGTGATTACATCAAATGTCAGAAGAACCTGTGCTGCAATCTGGTGATATTCATAGAACAGGCGCTGGTATACCATCATGAGCTGTCCTTGTCCAACTGCTGCACATGCCTGTCTGAGTGATGTTGTCTTTGGTTTTTTCTGAAGCCCTAACGACTTCGAACCAACACCGATCGCACCGGAGGATACCAATACAACATCCTTATCCTGATTTTTCAGATCACTGATGATCCGTACCAGTTTTTCAAGTTTTATGTAATCAAGCCCACCCGTCTCCTCATGGATCAATGAAGATGAGCCGATCTTGATCACGATTCTTTTTTTATTTTTTAAGTATAAACGATCTTCCATTTTATATCTGAAACCTCACATTCTCTGATTTCCGGTTGATGCTTCCGGTATCATAAATTTCGACATAACCGCCTCAAAAACTTTTATTCCGTCAACGGCTGCGGATGTTATACCTCCCGCGTAACCTGCACCTTCTCCACAGGGATAAATACAAGTATGTGCAGATGTCAGATCTGCATCGCGTAGTATCTTTATCGGCGAAGATGTTCTTGCTTCCACGCCGCTTAATATTGCATCATCATCTGCAAAACCGGATATCACCCGGTCAAATGACAAAACACCATCTATTATAGCATCTCTGATATACTCTGGCAAACAACAATTCAGGTTGGAAAACGTATACGCCCCCTTTATGCAAGGCTTGATCTTGCCGGCTATTTCAGACATTCTGTTCATTCTAAAATCACCGAAACGTTGTACCGGAACTGCTCCTTTTCCTGCCTGATACGCCTTTTCTTCAAGCTCTCTCTGAAAATACATACCGGCAAGCGGATGATCTCCCGGATAATCTTCCGGCGTAACATTCACAACGATCGCACTGTTTGAATTATCCGCTTTTCGGTCACTGTAGCTCATACCATTGACACATATCCTTCCGGATTCTGAGGATGCATTTACAACGTAACCACCGGGACACATACAGAAGGAGTAGACCGCCCGTCCGTTTGCTGCCTGATGCACCAGCTTATAATCTGCTGTCGGCAGTAAATCTTCATAATCGGGATGATATCCATATTGTGCTTCATTGATAAAGGTTCTTGGATGTTCGATCCGGAGTCCCATTGCAAACGGCTTCTGTTCCATCGGAATTCCACGCTTATAGAGCATTTCAAAGGTATCTCTTGCACTGTGACCGATTGCAAGTATCACCGCATTGCTTTTTAATTCATATGTGTCTTCCGGTTTCAAAAGCTTCTTTATCTGTAAGAGCGTTGTCTCAGAATCTATCACTTCTATATCTGTTACAAGCTGCTCAAATCGCACCTCTCCACCCAGCCTTATAATCTCATTTCTGATATTCTTGACTACAGTCAATAACACATCTGTACCGATATGAGGCTTATTCACATATAGGATTGACGGATCTGCACCAAATTCGACAAATGTCTTAAGAACCGCAGTCCTTCTTCCTGATTTATCCTTAATTACGGTATTCAATTTACCGTCAGAAAATGTTCCGGCTCCGCCTTCCCCAAACTGAACATTGCAGTTTGGATTTAACGGATGTTCCTTTTTCCAGTATCCATTTACACAGGCTGTTCGTTCATCAACCGCCATACCACGTTCCAGAATAATCGGTCGATAGCCCTCTCTTGCGAGAAAAAGTCCTGCAAACAAACCTGCCGGGCCGCTTCCGATAATAACCGGTCGATACTGCATCGGCGTAGTTCCCGGCTCCGGTATCAGGTATATTGTTTCTTTTGTTAACATAATATTGTTATTGTGAACTTTTCGCAATATCTTTTCTTCATTGTCACAAATTACATCTACAGCTGCCACATAATGGATCTGATCTTTTTTACGGCTGTCAATCGATAATTTGGCAATTTTATATGCAGGCACATACGAAAGCTTCAGATTTTTCTTAATTACAGCCTCTATATCATCTGCCGTATAGCCGATTTTCAATTTGATATTATTTATACGAATCATATATACTCTTTCCTGCTTTCATTCCTGTGATAACTGCCCACATAAGATTGTATCCGCCGCATTTTCCATCTACATCTAATAGTTCTCCTGTAACATAACATCCGGGAACCATCTTTAATCCCATTGTTTCAGGATTTACAAATCTTGTGTCTGCTCCTCCGCGTGCTACCTGTGCCTCTGTAATCTCTGCTGTGTCCGTGATCTCAAACCGTAGATCAAAGAGTATACCTGCCAGCTCTACCAGTTCTTTTTCTGATAATTGCTGCACACTCTTTTTCTCTGTGCCGCATTTTTTTATTATATAGGCTCCGAGCTTTTCATGCACCAGTCCGTTCAGACAGGCCTGAATATTCCGCTCAGGATTGTTCTTTACAAATGTTCTCAGATACTTTAATACATCTTCTTTATTCATCGTCGGTATCGGTGATATGTGGAGCCTGACATGTTCGCCGGCTTCTAAGGCTTCACCGATGATATGGCTCTGGTTGAATACGACAATGCCGGAGATACAGGTATCAGTAAACTGTACCTCGCCAAATTCTTTCTCGTGATCAGAAGTCGAATTTTCTCCACATTCAACATAAACGCCTGCTTTGCATCGAACACCTGATAATTCAGATATATCTTCTGTGCATTTCACCTTACATAATGCCGGATGGAACTGATAAACAGGAACGCCTAACTGTTCCAGCAGATCTAAACCGGCATCTGTTCCTCCAAGAGCCGGGGCTGCTGATCCGCCACATGAAAGAACAACATTTTTTGTATGATACACGGCATGATCTGTTTTTATCTCATAGATATGATCCTTGTTTATGGATATCTCTGCAACCTGTTCTCCGGTATGGATCTCGATTTCATTCTTTTTCAGAACATCATTAAATGCCCATACAACAGTCGAAGCCTGTCTGGACATCGGGTAATAATATCCATTTTCATCTGATACCAATACACCCACCTGTTCAAAAAATGAAATTACTTTTTTATAATCATCCGCAGCGATTACCTTATAAGGGAAAAACTCATTGTTACTGAAATAACAGTTTATATCAAATGCCTGATTTGCGATATTACACTTTCCGTTTCCTGTCGCATAAATCTTCTTCCCGATCTTTTTATTTTTTTCAAGTAGCAGAATTTTAAGTTGTTTTTTCGATGCCGGATCAGTCTTTTTATCTGAAATCATATTCGGATCTGCTGCACAGGCAGCCGCTGTCATGCCGGATGCTCCCGCACCGATAACGATCATATCATATATCATTTGTTCTCTCCTTTTAAATCATCCCATATTCTAGCATTAACTGGAACATGATTCAAGGAAAGTAAATAATTCTTTCGCTTTTTGAAATTTTATTCCATTTTCTATTCGTTTTTTCATATCATTTTCCAATTGATCCATCCGAATGTCGGTAAATTCATATAAGCTTCCCTTTTCTGTAAAAACCGCAACATAACCATTCAAATCACTGACCAGAAAATGATAGTCTTTTTCTGCAGCTTCTTCTGTTTCGGAGTTTTCTTTTTTTGATATGGTTTCAATCGTCTCTACCCTGTCAACCGCATCCGTGGTTTTTTCTGAATCTGTTCTGTCAATCGTCCAGATATATTCTTCGATATTAGACTGTCCTTTCGTTGTATCATTGCATCCACGAGAATTCTTATAGATCGAATATGAACAGTAAAATGAAAATAAAAAAAGTAACACCGCTCCACCGATCAAAAAAAACACTTTTTTCATAATAATCACCTCTTATCAGTGATTATCTGCATTTTACGGCTAAATATACAAAAAGATGCCTGCCATATCATAACCGATATGACAGACATCTTAAAAGTCTGATTAAATTTTAGTTCCAAGTTACACTGTCTGCTTTATCTTTTTCAAAAACAGTTACCCATGTTTTTCCCGGATTCAGTTTTAATTCATTGCCGTCTTCTGTGTAGTACTTTGTTATAGCATTTTCAGAAGATTTTTTCCATGTTACAGGAATGATCACACCATTTGATGCGTAAAGGCCTGTGCCTTCACCGACCAGATCAAGCTGCTGTCTGTCGTGATCGTCAATGCTTGTATAATGAGCAAACTGGATCAGGACGTTTTCATACTTAAGCTGTTCGCCTGTATTTCCATCGGTCTGTTCTCCGCCATACTGGAATCTGTAATAGAGACCATCATCAGCATGATATTCAAACCAAGGTGATGTATAGTTGCTGATTGGTGTCTTGATCTCGTTAGCGGTTTCCCCACCGGCAGGTGTTGTGATCTCATCATTGAATGAAAATACACTTTCAAAGCTGTCGCTGTGTTTTGTTTCATAGCCCTTCTGTTCGATTCCGGCTTTGATCTTCTCGGTATCTGTGAATACATTATGTGGAGATACCCGGTCAGATGCTCTGTAGTATGTTACGCCACCTTCTGAGCTTAAGCCACTCAGATTATTGATCCCTGAGCTTGCAAGCTTATCTTCTCCCTGTGGAGACTGACCATAATGCATGTAGATAGCATCATATTCCATAGCAACTGTTACATAATATGGACGGCAGCTTCTGATTGAACCCAGTTTTTCAAGATTGGAATAATCATTGAAGATTCCAAGCAAACGTGTGATTCCACCTTCTACCTTCATCTCATAAACAATATCTGCCTTTCCTATATCACACTGCGGCATTGCGTCAGAAATGTTATTTAACATAACCGCGATCGGGCGGCCATATTCTTCTGTACGGTCTGTAACCCATTCTCCGGTCAGGTCGTTGTACACGCCCTCATGCTGAGCTTCTGTTGTTGCCTCTGTAGTTGCTTCTGTTGTTGCTTCTGTCGTTGTGGTTTCTGTGGTTCCTTCTGTTGATGTCTCTTTCTTTCCACATCCCATAACACCAAGTGATAAAACTCCTAATGCTGCTAATGCAATTGCATATTTAGTTTTCTTCATAATCCCTTGTGTATCCTTTCTCATTAAGTATTTGTTCCTGAAGATCTTCCATCTGTTTGCGTTCTTCTTCATCTATATGATCATAACCAAATAAATGAAGCATACTGTGTGCAACCAGAAATGCCAGTTCTCTGGTGTTCGAGTGATTGTAACTTTTTGCCTGTTCATATACTCGATCCATGGAAATAATAATATCTCCAAGCATCAGTTCTCCTGATTCCGGATTGAAATAATCACAGGTATCCCCGTCTACAACACTAAAATCTCCGGGTTCTTTATAATCAATCAGAGGAAATGACAGCACATCTGTAGGTGCATCGATATTTCTCTGACAATTATTGATAGTCTGTATGCCCGAATTGTCTGTGAGTAATACATAAATCTCACATTCATATGGGCATTTGATAAAATCCAGCGCCTGTCCGATCACAGTCTCTATTACATGTTCATAATCAGGCACACGGATCTCTCCGAATTCATTTTCAATATTTAAAGACATTGTACATCCTTACCTTTTTCTCTTATTATTGCGGTTATCTCCGTAACGCTTGCTGTCACTTATCTCATGCTTTGTCTGATCGGATCTTTTCTTCTGTCTGTTCTGCTTTTCCTCATACACTTCGTAGGCATTGACAATCTTCTGTACAAGCGGATGTCTCACAACATCAAGACTTGTCAGATGACAAACACTGATTTCTTCGATGTTTTTAATAACCATCAGTGCAACTTCAAGTCCGGATCTTGTCTCAAACGGAAGATCTTTCTGTGAAAGGTCACCGGTAATGATGGCTTTTGATCCAAATCCGATACGGGTTAAGAACATTTTCATCTGTGCAGGAGTTGTATTCTGTGCCTCATCAAGCACGATGTACGCATTATCCAGAGTCCGGCCTCGCATATACGCAAGTGGGGCAACCTCGATCAATCCTTTTTCCATATTTTTAGCGAAAGATTCCGGTCCCATGATCTCATAGAGCGCATCATAAAGCGGTCTTAAATAAGGATCGACCTTGCTTTGCAGATCGCCGGGCAGAAAACCTAATTTCTCGCCTGCTTCGATCGCCGGACGTGTCAATATAATACGATTCACTTCACCGTTTTTGAATGCAGTGATCGCTTTCGCCATTGCCAGATATGTCTTACCGGTTCCGGCAGGACCTACACCGAATACGATCATGGATTTATCGATTGCATTTACATATGCTTTCTGTCCGTGTGTTTTTGGTTTGATCGGTTTGCCGTTGATCGTATGACAAATGATATCCCGATCCAACTCAGCGATATTTTCCTGTGTTTCCTGAGGATGATCCTTAGACATGGCTATCGTATAATCGACCTTCTGTTCATCAATCGCAGTACCTCTGGCTGCAACTGCAAATAACTGGATCAGTACATGAACCGCCTGCTCCACGTCTTTTTCTTCTCCTGAAATCTTCAGCTTATCATCGCGCAGGATCATAGAAACATGAAATGCTTTTTCAATTTTTTTTGCATGTACATCAAATTGTCCAAATACATTTTGAACGTATTCGGACATAACAGTAATTGATTTGCTGAATTCACTCAAGTGTCTGCTCCTCACTTATTATCTGTAATTCATGCGGGACACCGATCAGCTGTTTTACAGTGATATCTCCAACTGCATGGCATGCGTCCTCGCTACATGTTATTTTAACATTTTTTTCTATTATTTGCACCCCTTTTTCTTGCAAATTGCCAATATAGTGATTTAATTTTTCCTGCATTTTATCTGTAGCATCTTTTTCGGACAATTTTTTCATCATCAATGTGTATTCTTTGACTGTAGTCTTTTTTATCTCAAATGGCAGATAAAGATTTTTTCCTATGTGTAATCTCTTATCATCACTTAATCGGTCGAATGTATCATAAGGACATTTCGGTACATAAGGGGTAAAATCATACTTTAACAATCCAAAGGAATAATATTTTTTCTCGTTTCCGGTATACTCTTTCACATAATTTGTTCTTGGTATACTTTCATCATAATGATACACGCAGATGCCATAAACCTCTCCCTCTGCCGACACATAATTTGTATCCATCACTTCGTTATTGTCATCATACAGATAGACAGCTCCGGATATCAGGACATCCCCTTTTTTTACGTCATCCCCTGATTTAACCACCGGTGTACCGGAAGCGGTTACGATCTCTGCGATCGTACAGTTCTTTGATGCAACGATGTTGCATGGTCCTTTCATGGAGGTGTCCGTACATACATTCAATGTTTCCGTAATCTCTACAGACAACTTTGTTCCTGTAAGCGCACATGATATCCATGCGATATCTTCAAAATCTTTTCGGAGGTTCTTCTCAAGCTCGGCGCAATCTACTTTTGATTTCGGAGTTCCTGTCTGCACATAATATTCATTGATATGCTGTAGTATCTCATCCGATGTATAATCTGATTCACCGGAAACGGAAATTTCCCATATAAATAACGATTGAATATAAATCAAAACAGCAAACAAGATAAACCCAGCCACAAACGGAATTCTTTTTTTATTTTTTCGAATAAACTCGCGAATACCATATACTCTTAGAATCTCTACGTCACTTTCTGTTTTCCGTGCAGGTTCTTCCAACCGTGCTATATCCTTAGAAGCAGTAAAAAAGAATATTTCATCTTCTTTCTGCTCCAGATCCCAAAGTTTAATATCTCTCGCTTTGCATAGATTAACAAAACGGTTGATATGAATGCCGCGAAGATGAATTTTTGCAAAGCCATACAGATACCTTAATATAATATCAAACATCCGGTTTCTCCCTTCTATGTACACAACATTATCATTCCTGTCTCTTATACACATCTCCGAGCCCACGAGACTACGCTGCA
>ENA-OZSK01000084-OZSK01000084.1-human-gut-metagenome-genome-assembly--contig:-NODE-84-length-22058-cov-3.892606_pt1 | contig 22058 bp, 25 predicted proteins | sample MGYA00244117_ERZ653956 | MGnify/ENA primary metagenome ERZ653956 (study PRJEB26926, sample SAMN06164473) | human gut metagenome | biome: ENVO:00009003; feature: ENVO:2100002; material: ENVO:00002003... | reverse complement strand
ACGAGATGCAGCGTAGTCTCGTGGGCTCGGAGATGTGTATAAGAGACAGTTGCAAGACCGCTGCTGACAACTATGCATAAAATGCACAGGGCAGGCGTAGATAATTATGTTACTACCGAGGGCAGGTTGAGGAAACTTACTCCGAGAGAATGCCTGAGATTAATGGGATTCTCTGACAGTTTCAAGATAGTAGTATCGGATACATCCATGTATCAGCAGGCTGGTAACAGCATCGTGGTAGATGTACTGATTCATATCATGACTCAGATTTTGAAAAGCTACCCGGCATTAATTGATCAGGGAGAGTAATAGTATGTTTGCACCATTGGCCAGAGTTAGAAATTTTGATGCTAAATATTTGGATGCTTTTATCAAAATGTATCCCGATATCATGTATGATAAGTCATGGGGAGATGCTTCAACTCAACTTGATAGCGAATTGAAAGGATATAAGAAAACCTACTATCAGCAGGCTTGTCAAATGGGTATAGAAGATCGTAGTGATATGAATCATTTTCGATATCATGTATATCTTGAAACATTTGACGATTCTAATTTGGAAAAATATATGGATTTTTGGTTTAAGCTCTATTTTGCCCCAAATCCTTATGTCGAAACCAAAACTAAAGATAAACCAGTTATACTTTTCTGCTATTTTGCAAGAAAGATATTGAATTCACCAAAGCTTGCAGTTGACTTTACTGAGTCTTTTGAGGGGTTATGCGGATGGAAGCAGAGTATTGATATTTTATTCAACTGCTTTAAACGGTACGGAAATCCAATTAAGGCCAAAGGCAAGGTTAGCACAAAGCTGGATGCAAACGAAAAAGACAAAGGCATATTGTATATAGAGCCTTCAGAAAAAAGGCATCTTGAGGAAATTGTCAGCTTTATTGAGACAGCCTTTCCTATTCCTAAGCAGAATAATAAAAAAAATTTCTTTGATAGATTTTCCTATTCCAATTTTAATAAGTACTGGAAAATAACTGGAGATCCATATGATGTTTCCAGCGAGGTGATTAAAGAATCAAACCTTGACTATTACAGAAATTCTGCCATTAGGGTAAAAAATGGGGAAAATGTGATTCTCTATGGTGTTCCTGGATCCGGTAAAAGCTATAAAATTGAAACGGAGTACTGTAATAACTCCAATTACCGTGAAAGAGTAGTATTTCATCCCGATTATACATATGCTGATTTTGTCGGTCAGATTCTACCTAAGGTTGAAGGAGAAAAGGTTAGTTATGTTTTCACACCTGGGCCTTTTACCAAAATTATGAAAAAAGCTTGGGCAGATCCAGGCCATTCATATTACTTGGTTATTGAAGAGCTAAATCGCGGCAATGCTCCTGCCATCTTTGGTGATATCTTTCAGCTCCTTGATAGAAATGAAGACGGCTGGGGAAGATATGAAATTTACAACGCTGATATGTCATCAGCAATTTTCCCGAATGAAACTGATCAGCCCATCCAGATTCCGTCCAATCTTTCCATCCTGGCAACCATGAATACCTCTGACCAGAATGTCTTTACCCTGGACAATGCTTTCCAGCGCCGGTGGAAAATGCGGCTGATTCATAATGATTTCAATGCAAATGGACAGGTAAAGCATGACAGCCATATCAAGCACCTGATTAAGGACTCTACAGTGACCTGGGGTTCCTTTGCAAAGCTCATCAACAGTCAGATCGCAAAAAACAGCAGGGAAATGATCGGTGCTGAAGATAAGCGGCTGGGGGTATTCTTTGCTTCTGACAGTGAACTGGACAGCAGGGAGGATTTTGCAGAAAAGGTAATCAAATATTTGTGGGATGATGCGTTCAAGATGGACCGCAGCTCTATTTTCCTTGACAGCTTCTTCACCTTTGAGGAGCTAATCGATTCTTATATCAGTGCACAGGGGGACCCGCTCCGTGCTGTTTTCCGCGATGATATCTACAATGGAATGAATCCTTCCATGACTGACAATGGTTAAAGTGTGGTGATTTCTTTTGCTGGGATGCAGATGCCTTGTAAATACGGAATACGAAAATACACTGGTAGGAATAGAGTACAGGACAGAAAAGACGGCAGAGGGGAAAGACGCCTGCGAAGTCGTCGTGCATTTTCCCCTGGGCTATCGTCTGAGTCCTGAAGATGACGACCATGGCAGGAGGAGGGATATTCTGCTTCTCATTTCTGTGCTTCGAAGGTACTCCCAGAAGGTGGACGGTACGCTTCCGGACCATGATGATACAGGAGATATCGGATTTCCTATTGATGCTTATCTTTACATTATCAGTGACTTCGTAAGCAACGGATATTACAGAGAAAAGGAAATTATCTATAAAACGGCCAGGCAGGGAAAAATCAGCTGGAGCCGGACTATTAAACAGACAAAGCCCTGTGTGCAGGGAAACAATGTCTTTTATCTGGATTTCATTACCAGGAACCAGAAGAAAAAGGATAATGAATGGATTACGCTGATTCATAAATACTGCGTGTATCTCAGCTTTCTCCGTATGGGGTGGCTCTTTACCGGATATGTACCACCGAATCCCAATATCGGCGGCTCCGATAGGCTCTATAAGTCGGTACTCATTGACAAACTGGCTCATACCTTCAATGACCGAAGTCGAAAGCTCTTCAAAAGCATGATGGCGGTTCTTGGATATGAAGAGGAAACATCTAAAAAAGTGGATTTCCGCTATGGAACCAGCAGCTTTTATCATGTGTGGGAAAGTATGATTGACTGGGTCTACGGTGCTGACAACAAAGAGAGATATTACCCGAAAACCAAGTGGAGAATAGGGAAGAAACTTTATTACAAATATCCGCTGGAACCGGATTCCATTATGCCGGTGGGAAAAGATATCTATATTCTTGATGCCAAATACTATAAATACGGTATTACCGGAAAAGTGGATGACCTGCCTGATACCAGCTCCATTCATAAGCAGATTACCTACGGAGAATTTATAGACCAAAATAAAAAACTCCGGACCGGTCCGGATATGAAAATCTACAATGCCTTTATCCTGCCCTATTGTACGACCAATAAAATCGGCATGGATTTCGTAGGGGAGCTGGGATATATAGGGGAAGCCTACAGCGAGTGGAAAGACAATACAGAAACCTATGAAAGAGTGGAAGGGGTACTGCTGGACACAAAAATGCTGATGGAAATGAATATGCGTCAGGATATGAAAAAGATTCAGGAGTTGGCAGATTTCATTGAAAAGCACTATAACAAATCCCGTGAAATGGACGAGTATTTTAGAAAACAGGACCAGGAAGAGGATGGCTGATACCGTATCCAAAGAACAGCGGAGCTGGAATATGAGCCGCATACGGAGCCGAGACACTAAACCGGAAGTCAGAGTGAGGAGCTGTCTCTTCCGGCAGGGGTTCCGCTTCCGCAAAAATGACAGGAGATACCCTGGGAGACCTGATGTGGTCCTTCCGAAATATCACACTGTCATTTTTGTTAATGGATGCTTCTGGCACCATCACGAAGGGTGCAGATATGGATATACGCCCAAAACCCGGACGGATTTCTGGATCAGTAAATTTAAAAGGAATCAGATTAATGACAAGCTGAACCGCGATACGCTGGAGCAGATGGGATGGCGTGTGATTGTGGTGTGGGAATGCGAGCTGAAGAAGGACTTTGAAGGGGTTATGAAGAAGATTGCGGATTCGCTTCGCAGAATGAATCAATCCAGCGGCGCATAGTCTTCCGCAAAATCCTGGTAGGCTCTTTCCCTGGCATGTTGTTCCGTTTTCTCAATCATATCCGGCTCTGTATGCAGAACGTGAAGCAGAATATCTTTCACTGCCTCTGCCTGGTCGGAAGAACTGGACCACTGATCCTTTGCCCAGGTTTCTTCAAAATGAGACCATACGTAGATACGTCTGTAATAGGCCACGTTGTATGCGTATGTGTGAAGCCGTCTAAGGATTTCATTCTGCATCTTGTTTCTGTCCATTTTTTATTCTCCCTGCATGTTACAAACATTTGATTTGTTTTCAATATTATACTACAAAAATGTATTCACCATCAACAGGGATATTCATTTTGGAGTGACATGATGGATACGTTTATCAAGCAGCTGTTTCAAACCCTGAGAGAGAACGATTCCCATATTTCAGAATCTGCCCTGGCCAGAAAGCTGGGGCTTCTGCAGTACTCCCTGAACCGCTCTGTTTCTACCGGCAGTGTGAAGCTCTCGGTTTTTCTCAGGGCTTTAAGTCTCATGGGCTATACCCTGGAAATCAAAAAAGAGGGAAAAACGGTGGTTTCCATCCGGCCGGGGGGCTGCCCACCGGCGGAGAGAGAAAATCGTGAGAAATGACAAAAGGCGCCTTTGACAGGGCGCCTTTTGCAGTATGACATATTTTTATATTTAGATCCCATCGTTCATTGCCTGTCCCTGCTATGTGTTATGACCATCATAAGGGGAAAGGCACAGTTTCTGATTTCATCTGTTTCATAGAGGGAAAGCGGAACAGGGAGGGGCAGAGACTTGCCCGGGATTCAGGATTTCCTCAGTCCTTACCGGAGGGGGTCCATCCTGGCGGGAGGCTGGCTTTGGAGCCCAGGGCGGTGACGGGGGAGTTGTATCCTTCGGTACCGGCGCCGGGGCGGCCGGTGGGGTAGTAGACGATGCGGGAGGGATCTTCCCGGTCTACGGAGTAAATGTGGTCGGCATCTTTCTCCTGGAAGTACAAAAGGGCAGGAAGTGTCGGAGCACTTCCTGCCTTTTGCATTCATTTATTATAATTTCATTCTGTAGTTTTCAAGCATATGGAAAAAGCCTGCTATATAAACAATATCTTCATTAACGCAATAAATAACAATGTAGTCATGTTTATAAAGAGAGAATTTGCGGTATCCTTTTGCACGAAGGTAACTATCCTCACAAAAGGCGAAGCTGGCAGCATCCTTTTCCAGGGTATTGTAGACGTGGAGAATATCGTCCAGAATATCAGCAGCGGCTTTCGGATTTTTCAGTACTTCAGTTACATATGCGATGGCCTTTTCGATTTGCTTCTCTGCCTGCTCAGCGATCAGAAGTTTATAGACCATATTTCTTCCTCAATTCCGCCAGTGCTTCTCTGGCCGGTGCCACCTTGCCTTCTGCTATCTGGGCTTCAGCAGTTTCCAGTTCCCGGTAGAGGCCTTCTTTTCGGCGCATTTCTTCGTACACTTCCATGCTCATAAGCACCATGTCTCCGTAGCCGTTTTTCGTAACAAAAACCGGTTCATGGGAGCTGTGGCAGAGTTCAGACATTTTTCCGGTGTCCTTCAGGTCTTTGATGGGGATAATCTTGGGCATAAAATCACATCCTTTCTATGGAATTATTATACCATAATTGTGGTAGATAAAATGGACACGCCTCTGGCGTGCACAGCGAACATGATATGAAGGAGCAAAGCGACGCACAAATCATAGTGAGTCGTTTCCCCTTTAGGGGTGAGGGTTGACGGCCCTTAGGGCCGAGGGTTCTTAAGGCCTGAAGTCCCGTGAAATTATATCTATTTCGGGATTGCGACTCCCATTGCATCATACAGAGCCATCTGCTTCTTTGTTATCTTTGAAAGATGATGGGCTTTGCCTGGCTGTTGGTAAAGCTCAATTATATCCAAGTCATCCAGCAGTGTTTGCATCGTATACTTCTTGTACAGTCCATTCTCGTCCATTTGCTTTTTGATGTAGGAAAGGTAAATCAGTGCCAGAAACTGTACAAAGAGCTTTCCTTCGAAATTCTCGGAGGAGGAGGCGGACATACGCCTCATGTCCAGCCTTTCTTTCAGATTTGCAAAAGCCTTTTCTATCAGGTCTCTGACTCGGTAAAGCTTTATGGCTTCCTCCGGGTCCTTAACCCCGTTGCAAAGCAGGACAAAATAGCCGAAATCACGCTGATGTTCACGAATTGCATCCCCTTTGGGGACAATGTGCAGTCCCTTCTTGGGGGTCTCGCTGACTACGAAGTACTTATCGTAGTCCCTCAAGTGTCCTTCCGCTTTCTTGCCGCTTTTCAGCTCATCCTGCAGACATGTCAGGTACTTTGCAAAGCTTAGCCGTTCATCGGTACAACGTTGGTCGTTGAAGTATACATGGACATAGACTCTCCGCTTATCGCATATGCATTTCCCTGTCCGAGGCTGCTCTTCCCTATAGTTCCATTCATCGGTAAAGCTCATGGCGTACAGGCCTACATCATCGTTGTAATTTTCCCAGCTGGTCAGCTTTTCCCCACGGACCTCATCAAGATGTTTCCTGGCAATTTTCAGTCCGCATCTAATACCTATGAGGAACTTATGGTGATGCTTCATCAGGTCATTAATATTCTTCTCACTGTAGAAACCTCTGTCCATAACGAAGCTCAGTTTCTTCATATCCAGGAAATCAATGTCCAGCATCAGATTTCGCATCAGACTGACGTCTGCAGTATTTCCTGTAAGCTTGCGGAAATAAACCGGAAGCCGTGACATTTCTCCATACAGCAGAGCTAGATTAATCTGTGGCAGATGGTCTCCTTCCTTGTTCTTCCCATACTTGGCAAATTTAATCAGCTCAGAATAAGAAGAAATTGACGTGGTGTCAAAAGCAAGAAACTCCTTCTCCGCTCTACGTCGAGCCTGCCGACGGAAAAGTCCATCTTTGAAGCTTCATCAATGGAGCCCATAAGCTCACTAATCCGCTGGGAAGGGATGTTCCTGCCATAGGGATGCTTATGAGTCAACGCCCACTTGCGGAGACGGTAAGCAGACATGCCTTCCTCCAAGACAAAGAAATAGGCAAGTGACAAGAGCTGCTTATACTTGTCGGGGAAGAACACTTTCAAATCATCCACAATTCCGAGCTTATCACCAATTTGGTCAAGGAGATAGGTCGCTCCATAAAACTGCTGCTTACATTCGGTAACAGGTACCGGCCCTGGCTTAACCGTTCCGGATTTCTCCAGTGATAGCAGATACTTCCCATTCGGAACGAACTGTCCCTCTACTATTTTCCCAATATAGCGGTGCTTATGCTCTCCGCGATGCTTCTCGGCATTCCAATAAGGAGTATCAATAAATACATACTGTCTCCCCTGAATGGTTTGTGTTTTGGCATTCCACGGTATATCCATAGAAATTTCCTCCTTGCTAGATATAATTGCATACCTATAAAAGAGAAAATTCAAGCTAGTTAGTGATGAAATATCTTAAAAATATCAGTATTTATCGGTTTTGTAAGTAGTGACTTAAACGAATCCTAGACCTAAAAATGCGGGACTGCAGGTTTTTATTTCATTAAATTTTAAAAAGAGACAGGTATTGTCGTGGCTTTTCTGTATAATAAAGATATAGCTTAATGCTGCAGGGAAGAAGGGAGATGGGGATATGGCAGGCGGGTATCATATCTGGCACCCATCATGGAAGGAAAGAGGCTATGATTCCTACTGGGATTACGTAAATGCGCATCGGCGGAAAAAGAAGAAGAAAAAGAAGCAGGGGAGCGCAAAGAAAGGCATAGTCAAGAAGAATGTAGAAAAGAAATTAAAAAACATAAAAAAGAAGGAACGGAAGAGGCAAAGCTTCAGGCCGAAGGGAAACTTATCATCGAAAGCTCCTTTGCGCAAGGTCCTGGATAATGAGACTCTGGTACAGCTCCGCATGCGGGATCAGAGGGCGCTGGCTCTCATTGATGGACAGTGGATACAGCACAAACGTCTGGGAAGGGCGTTTGTGGTATCGGTGGATTATGAAACCGGAAATTTCACGGCCCGTTTTTCCGTTGGAGAAATGACGCTTAATATTTCCGGTGCATTCAAATATCTGTCGTTTCCCAATAAGAAGCTTGTATGACTCTGTGACGGGGAGTAAGAAGTAAAGCTGGATGTTTTCATCTGCGTTGATAATTTATAAACGCAGTGAAATATAATGATTGTTTGCCGTTAGTTGTATTTGAGGGAGGAACCAACGATGAACAGGAAAATTGCAAAGTATATTTCAGCAGGTCTCTGTATTAGTATCCTGACCTGTTCGGCACCTTTTGTGCCGCTGGCTTTTGCAGAGCAGACTACAGCCAGCAATGAAATTCCCATTATCAAGGCGAAAAATGGGGAAGATGAGGCGGCAGATATCAAAGCAAGAACGGCGGCCATACTGCACCCCCTGAAAGAGATGGAAGTGTCTACTATTCCGTCAGACCATGCGTATATCCCCAAGGATACGATCCTGACGGTGGAATTGATGCAGGAAATCAGCTCAAAGAAGATGAAAAAGGGGATGCCCGTACCGCTGACATTAAAGGAGAATCTGATCGTCAATGATGTGGTGGTAGCTCCGGCAGGTACAGAAGTGAAGGGGATAGTAACCAAAGCAACGAAAAGCGGATTCTTCGGGCGTTCGGGAAAATTGGAGTTCAAGATTACTTCATTTGAAACAATCAATGGCGTAAAGGTACCGCTCCAGTATGTAACGAAGAAGGAGGCCGGCAGCGATGGCGGTGCAGTGGCGGTGGCTACAGCTCTTACTGTGGTAGGTGGCTTCCTTATGAAGGGGAAGAATGTAACCTTTAAAGAAGGGACACTGTTTGATGCAAGGGTTACGGCGGACACGGACCTGCAGACTACCCTTGACGGGCTGGCAGCTGCTATGGACACAAGTAAACCCCATGGAACAGTGATTATCATCAAAAGGTAGGGGTTAAGAGTCTATTTCATATGACTGCCAGCAAAAGAGGGGCTGTGAAGAAATGATTAAACATTTTTTCACAGCCCCTTTTTCGTGGCGTGGAGGATAGTGGATAGAAAGCAGCCGGGCCTGTGTTCCAGTGTATTGTGTCAGGAGATCTCGGGGCTCCGTTTCACTGCCGACATGAAACTTAGGGGTTCATATCGGCATATATCTCCACTCGAGATGACAATGGGGGCGGGCCACTTATCGTCATTTCGAAAGGTCTGTAATGGCGCAATTATTTCTTGCATCTCCTTCTAAATTTCCGTAAAATGAGGGTAGGGAAAGGGGACGAATCCATGAAGGAACAGCGATTTATCATAACGGAAAGTATGATGGATTCCCTATACGGCTACAATAACGCACAATATGACCAGCACGCCAAGCGGCTCCTGGCCAGTCGGAAGCTGCTGGCGGAAATCGTGAAAAAGGTGGTCCCGGAATTTCACGATGTCAGTACGGCGGATATTGCAGAAAAATACATCGAAGGGGCGCCGCAGGTAGGAAATATTCCTGTAAACCCGGGATTGACTAATGCGGTACCGTCTCAAATCAAGGGCGACCGGAATGAAGATGGGGCGCCAAAGGAAGGATATATTACCTACGACATCCTCTTCCATGCCCGCGCACCGGGAACAGGGGAGCCCATCACACTGATTATCAACGTGGAGGCTCAGCGTACGCAGGTGGAATCCACTTTAGGTTATCATTTGATGAAACGGGCTGTCTTCTACGTCTGCCGCCTGATTTCCTCACAAAAGGAACGGGAATTTGAAGGGAAGGACTATAATAGTATTAAGAAAGTCTATTCCATCTGGATATGCATGGATTCCCCCAGTGGAAACAGCTATATTAACTATTACAAGCTGGAAGAAAAACACCTGCTCCACCGGTATAAGGAAGCGGCAGAAAACTACGATTTACCCAATATAGTTGTTATCAGTCTTGGTAAAAAAGCAGATAAGGATAAACTGATTCACCTGCTGCAGGTTCTTTTTAATGAACGGAAAAGGTCCTTTGATTCCAAAAAAGAAGTCCTGGAGCAGGAGTATGGTATAGATATGACACCAGACATGGAAAAGGAGATGACTACCATGTGCAACCTGAGCTTGAATATTTCAGAAGAGGCAATGAATGAAGGGCGCGTTTTGGGACGTGAAGAGGGACGTGTTTTAGGCCGTGAAGAAGGACTTAAAGAAGGAGAAAACAGAGCTTTGAGGAGAACTGCCATTCGCTTACTCACCATGGGCCTTTCTGTGGATGACGTGGCAAAGGGAACCGGACTTTCTGTAGAAGCGGTGGAAAAAATGAAGGAGAACATGGAATAAAAACGGTAAGCTGCATAGATAAAAAGAGCTGTGAGGAAATGTTATTCATTTCTTCACAGCTCTTTTGCAAGCAGCCTGATTTCTATCGTCCAATCTACGCTTCTCCTCCGTCGCCTAATGGCGTGCACAGCGGACATGAGTTGCACTAGCGAACTGGATTTGTAGGGGAGTGCCAACGAACTGAAAATCCAGTGAGTCAGTGACAGCAGAGGATGAAGGAGCGATAGCGACGCGCAAATCATAGTGAGTCGTTTCTCCACGGGAAAGCATGTCACTAGATTTTCGGGTCCCTATGCTCCCCTGCGAATCCAGTTCCTTTGCCACCCTTTAGGCGCCACCGACGGCCGGGCATCAAGGTGATCGCTTAGTGTGCGGGCTATACTCGAATAATAGCCCGACTCAGAAGCCCTCTGCAGGACTTCTGCCTTCCAGAGGAAGGAGGCTTTTGCTCTTTGTCATGCAGCACTGGTGATACAAATGTAAATCTCGTAACGAAGGCTTTATACTCATCGCCGCCAAAGGCGGCGATACAACAACCTTCAGCCCGAAGGGATGTCAAACCTAAGGACCTTAAGAACCTTCGGGCCGAAGGCCCGTCAACCTTCATGCCCGCAGGGCATATCATGAAGGGCTTCACTTTTCTAAGTGGGTGGTTGACTCCCTCCCCATCTGTGGTACTATGTATAAAGCATGATGGGTGAGTGTGCCCTTTCATCAAATATTTGTGAAGGAAAAGATATGGGAGAAGCTGCAGCAGACAATTATCAAGTGAATATTCCTCTTTTTGAAGGGCCCCTGGACCTGCTTCTGCATCTGGTGACAAAGAACAGAATCGATATCCACGATATTCCTATCCATCTGATTACGGATCAGTACCTGGCGTATCTGGAATCGGCACGGCAGTTCAACCTGGATCTGGGAAGCAGCTTCTTTGCCATGGCGTCCACCCTCATTCTCATCAAATCCCGCATGCTCCTTCCCGAAAAAAGGCGGGAGGAAATGGATGAATCCGAGGATCCCCGGCAGGAACTTTCCCGGTCCCTGGAAGAGTTTAAGCGGATGAAGGAAGTGAAAGCCCGCATCGAGGCGCTCATGGAAGAGGAGAGCCCTTATCGGGGAAGGGAACCGGAAGTATTCAGGACTTCTGTCTTTCAGGGGAAAATTTCCCTTTCACGGCTGCAGGCGGCATTTCTTTCCCTCTATGATTCTCTGGAGGAAGAAGAGGAACGGATTCTTCCGTCAGAGGAAGTTTCCCTGGACAGGGAAATAGAAGGATGGGAAAGGGTGCTTACGGCGAAATCGTCGGTTATGATGACCGGTTATCTGAAGAAAATGAGGACAAGGCTCCGCCTGGCAGTGGCTTTTCTGGCCCTTCTTGAGCTGATCCGGCTGGGAAAGGCCAGGGTGGAAGAGGCAGCGGAGGGACTTGTGATTAAAGGAGGCAGTTTATGAAAGGTGCGGCGGCGCTCTCGCCCCTGATAGAAGCCTTTCTCTTTGCCCGGGGCACACCGGCAACGCTGAAGGAGCTGGCCCGGGCCCTGGGAGAAGATACGGTGAGCGTGGAAAAGGGGCTGGAATATCTGAAAGCCCGCTATGACCGGGCAGATTCAGGCATTACCCTGCACCACACAGGGGCAGGATACGGGCTGGCCACAAAGAAAGAATATGACTCATGGCTTTCTTCTCTTCTGGGAAAACAGACGCCCCTTTCGGCGGCGGCACTGGAAACGCTGGCGGTCATAGCTTTAAGGGAGCCTGTGACCCGGGTGGAAATAGAAAAAATACGAGGCGTATCGGCAGGCCGGGTGATTTCCCTCCTCATGGAGAAGGATCTGGTGGAGGAAAGGGGCAGGCTGGATGTGCCGGGACGGCCCATTCTGTATGGCACCACCCGCCGTTTCCTGCAGGCTACAGGCCTGAATGATGTAAGTGAGCTGAAAACTCGATGGTCCGGAAAACCGGATGAAGGAGAATTATTTTGAAAGAACGTTTGCAGAAAATATTGAGCCATGCCGGCGTCTGTTCAAGAAGGAAAGCGGAAGAGCTGATTCTGGCAGGGCAGGTGAAGGTGAACGGCCAGGTAGTGAAGGAACTGGGCAGTGAAGCGGATCCGGTCAAGGATCGGATTGAAGCCATGGGCACCCTGGTCAAGCCGGAAAAGAAGAAATATTTCCTCTTTTACAAACCGGATAATGTGATTACCTCTGTTTCCGATCCCCAGGGACGGCGGACGGTGATGGACTATTTCCGTACGGTGCGGGAGCGGATTTTCCCGGTGGGACGGCTGGATTATCATTCTGAAGGTCTTCTCATCATGACCAATGACGGAGATCTGGACTATATCCTTACCCATCCGAGCCACGAAGTGACAAAAACCTATGAAGTAACTGTACGGGGCCGGTATTCCCCGAAGCTGGCGGATAAAATGTCCCGGGGCGTACGCATCGACACCGGGATTACGGCTCCCTGTGAAATCGAAGTGCTGGGCTATGATAAGGAAAAGAATAAAACAAAGGTGAAAATGGTGCTTCATGAGGGGAAAAACCGGGAAATCAGAAAAATGATGGCAGCCTACCATTACCCCGTTTTCGGTCTCGTGAGGACCGGTTATGCCTTCCTGACACCGGAGGGCCTTTCCAGAGGCATGAGCCGCAGGCTTACCAGCGAGGAGGTCAGAAAATTATATGAGCTCTACCGGTAGAAAAGTGGCCGTCATCGGCGGCGGGGTGGCAGGTCTCATGGCGGCGGTGACTGCTGCCCATGAGGGAGCGTCGGTATCCCTGTTTGAAAAAATGCCCAAGGTGGGACTGAAGATGGGTATTACGGGAAAGGGGCGCTGCAATTTGACCAATAGTGCGCCCATTATGGATTTCATTGCCAAAACCCCGGGGAATGGCAAATTCCTTTACAGTGCCTATGAAAAATTCAATAACGAAGACCTGCTTTCCCTCTTTCATTCATGGGGTCTTGCCACCAAGGTGGAAAGAGGAGGCCGCGTATTTCCAAAGAGTGATGATGCCCAGGAAGTGCGCCATTTATTTATGAAGCTTCTCCATCAGGAAAAGGTGGATCTCCATCTGGAGGAACCGGTGCGCCATATCCTGCAGAAAGAAGGAAAGGTCACAGGCCTTTCCACTGATAAGGGAACCTATGAGGCGGATGCCGTGATTTTAACCACCGGCGGCGCTTCCTACCCCCGCACCGGTTCTACTGGCGACGGCTATGCCATGGCCCGGGAAATCGGCCATAAGGTGACTGCCATCCGGCCGGCGCTGATCCCCCTTGTATGCAGTGAGGCGTGGCCGAAGGAGCTGCAGGGGATTTCCTTAAAGAATGTGACTTTTTCCGTAGATGGCGGAGGAAGGCGCAAAGCGGAAGAATTCGGTGAAATGCTTTTTACCCATTTCGGCGTTTCCGGTCCCATTGTGCTCTCCCTTTCAGACAAAGTGTCCCTGTGGCTTTCCCAGGGTCATGGCGTAAAGGGAGCCATCGACCTGAAACCGGCACTGTCTCTGGAGGTCCTGGACAAAAGGCTGCTCCGGGATTTTGAGAAATATCATTTGAAGCAGATGGCCTCTGCCCTGGTGGATCTCATGCCTCACAGAATGATTGATGTGGTGCTCAGACTTTCCGGCATTCCCCGGGAACTTCCGGTAAGCGATTTGAAGAGGGGAGACCGGCTGAAACTGGCGGGGGTATTGAAGCATCTGCCCTTAACGATTACAGGCACAAGGCCCCTTTCAGAAGCCATTGTCACTGCCGGCGGCGTATCGGTGAAAGAAATCAATCCATCCACCATGGAATCCAAAATCTGTAAACATGTATATATGGCAGGAGAGGTGCTTGATATCCATGCTTTCACCGGCGGATATAATCTGCAGGCTGCCTTTTCCACGGGCCATCTGGCCGCTCTGTCTGCGGTAAAGGAGTTATCATGAAAAAATTATCTATTGCTATTGACGGCCCTGCCGGTGCAGGGAAGAGCAGCGTTTCCAAAATTCTGGCTGCCAGGCTGGGATATGCCTATCTGGATACCGGTGCCATGTACCGGGCCGTAACCTATGAGGCCCTGGAAAGGAAACTGGACAAACCGGAAGATATCGTATCCATGACAGAAAAGCTGGATATGGAAGTCAAGCCTGATAAGGATGTGATGCATGTCATTGTGGATGGAAAGAACGTAACTCCCTATATCCGCACGCCGGAAGTGTCGGGCCATGTATCAGAAGTATCCGCCATTGGCGGCGTGAGGACAGCCATGGTGGCTATCCAGCGAAAACAGGCAGAAAAAGGCGGCATCGTACTGGACGGCAGAGATATCGGCACGACAGTTCTGCCAAAGGCAGATGTGAAGATTTTCCTCACCGCCTCTGTCCATACCAGGGCGGTGCGCCGGTTCAAGGAACTTACTGAAGGCCATCCGGAAATGACCATGGAAGATGTGGAAAAGGAAATCAGCCGCCGGGATTACCTGGACAGCCATCGGGATATTTCTCCGCTGAAACAGGCAGAAGATGCGGTGCTTCTGGATAATGGCGATCTTACCCTGGAAGGTACGGCAGAAGCCATTATTCATATCTGCCGCAGCAGATTCCCCGGCTTTGATGCTTAGGAGGTCCTATGGGATATAAAATTGTAAGGGCTCTTCTTAATTTTATTTTCTTCGGTCTCTTCGGCCTTCATGTGGAAGGCAGGGAAAACGTGCCCTCTACCGGTGCTATCATTGTGGCGCCTAATCACAAAAGCGACTGGGATCCGCCTCTGATCGGTGTGGCCTTTAACACAAGAATCATTCATTATATGGCTAAGGAAGAACTCTTTAAGAATCCCATTTTCGGCTGGCTCATTCGTCAGTTCGGTACTTTCCCCGTGAAGAGAGGGACTGTGGACCGCACGGCCATAAGGCAGGCCATCCGGGAAATCAAGGCCGGCAATCCGCTGGGCATATTTCCGGAAGGCACCCGGATCAAAAAGGACGGTTTGGGACGGTTCCACTCGGGCATGGCCTCTCTGGCACTGATGACGGGCACCCCGATCATCCCGGTGGCAGTGGTGGGATCCCGGTTTCTGCCTCACAGGAAAGGGCCTCTGGCTGTGCTCATCGGAAAACCGGTGCCTGTCAGGAAGCAGCGGCCCGATGATGAGCTGGTGGCAGAGATAAATGATGAAATCAAAGGACGCATCCAGAAACTTATGGATGACTATATGAAGAAAGTCTCCTGAACACGAAAGTTCAGCGGCAAGAGGTACTATGGGATATCAGATCATCAGGGCCCTGCTCTATTTCTTCTTCAGCCTGTATGGCCTTCATGTGGAAGGCAGGGAAAATATACCGGACAAGGGGGCGGTGATTGCAGCAGCTAATCACAAGAGCTATTTCGATCCGCCCCTTGTGGGAATAGCCATGGAGAAGAGAAGAATCAGTTTCATGGCTAAATCGGAGCTCTTCAGAAATCCTCTTTTTGGCCGGCTGATTCGATATCTGGGCGCTTTTCCTGTGAAAAGAAACAGTGCTGACATGACGGCCATTCGGAGAAGCCTTGCGGAATTAAAGAAAGGGCATGTGCTCTGCATCTTTCCGGAAGGCGGTTTTGTCCATGGAAAGGCACTGGGCCGCTTTCATCCGGGCATGGCGTTTCTGGCCATCCTCACCGGCACACCCATCCTTCCGGTAGCCATTATCGGTGCCGAGCCTCTGCCTGTAAAAAAAGGTCCTCTGGCCGTAGTTATAGGGAAACCCATACCGGTCAGAAAAGCCAAGCCTGATGATAGAAATACAGCAGCTTTGGATGAACTGGTGAAGCAGAGGATTCAGGCTATGATAGAGGACTATGGAAGGAAAAAAGGATAGGATTCCTTTTAAAAACTAATTTCATAGATATTGATTTTTTTTATAGCAATACAATAAGTCTGATTATAGCAGACGAAAGAAAAGGTACATAACCTATGGAAATTTACAAGTCAAAGGTGATGGGATTCTGCTACGGCGTGAGAAGAGCGCTGAAAATTGCCGAAAAAGCCGCAGATTCCGGAATCAAAGCCGTTACCTTCGGACCCATCATTCATAATCCCCAGGTAGTGGAAAAGCTGGCTCAGCGGGGCATACCGGCAGTGGACAATTTCGACGGTCTCACTGACGAAACTGTAATAATTCGCTCGCACGGAGTGGGGCCTTCGTGTTATAATATGCTTAAGTGCAAAAATCTGGCCCTAATGGACGCAACCTGTCCTTTCGTCAGAAGGAACCAGGAGATGGCTCATCGACTGGTGGAAGACGGAAAGCAGGTTATACTCATCGGTGAAAAAAGGCACCCTGAAATGAAGAGTGTGGCTGAATGGGCGGTGGGACATTCTTACCAGGTAGAAACCATGGAAGATGTAGATGCACTCCCGCCACTGGATGAGGCCTATATAGTCACTCAGACCACATTTTCAGCTGTCTTGGCCGACCGGCTTGTCGAAGCGCTGGGGAAAAAGGTAAAAAACCTTCACGTCAACAAATCCATTTGTGACGCAACCATGCAGCGGCAGCAGGCGGCTCGTGAGCTGGCGGATAGAGTAGATGTGATGATTGTCATAGGCGGGCGCAACAGCGCCAACACCTCAAGACTTGCGGAAATCTGCGGGGAAGAGGGAGCCCGGACTTATCATATCGAAACGGCTGGGGAACTAAAACCGAGCTGGTTCCACAGTCGGGACAAGATTGGCATCACCGCCGGTGCATCCACACCGGACTGGATCATAGAGGAGGTAGTTTGTATTATGGAAAACATGAAGGAAATGCTGGATCAGGAGGAAATGAACCTGGATGTACACAAAGGCAGCGTCGTTGAAGGTAAGGTCGTAGATCTCACCGACGACAAGGCTTATATCTCTTTCGGATATAAGACAGAAGCTGTTCTTCTTGCACATGAATATTCCTACCCGGCACCGGCATCCCTGAAAGATGTGCTGAAAATTGGTGACACTCTCCGTGTTCAGATCGTCAGCGGAGTTAAAGAAGATAGCACAATTTACGTATCTAAGATTAAAGTAGACCGTCTCGCTGACTGGGATGTAGTCGAAGAAGCATTCGAAAAAGGTGAACCCGTTGAATGCGAAGGCATTGAAGCCATTAAGGTTGGTCTGCTTGTTCAGATTAAATCTCTCCGCGGATTCATTCCCCTGTCTCAGGGCGATCTCCGCTTCGTTCATTCTCTGCAGAACCTGGTAGGCAAGACTTTCCAGGCTAAGATTCTGGAAGTGGACCGCGCTAAGAACAGACTGGTTCTTTCCCGCAAAGCCGTTCTGGAAGATGAAAGAAATGCAGAAATGGATGTTATCGAAAAAGCTTATGAAAACGGCGACGTTCTCAAAGGCACTGTAAAGAAGATTATGCCTTACGGCGCATTCGTTGGTATCAACGGCGTAGAAGGCCTTCTCCATATTTCCGATATTTCCTGGAAAAAGATTGCCAAGGTCGAAGATGTTCTCAAACCGGAACAGGAAATTGATGTCAAAATCAAATCCTTCGATCGTGAAAAACAGAGAATCTCCTTCAGCCACAAGGATTGCCTCCCCAATCCCTGGGAAACAGCTATCCATGATCATGAAGTAGATGACATTGTGGATGCCAAGGTCGTTAAGATCCTTGAATTCGGCGTTATTGTAGAACTGGATGATGGCCTCACCGGTCTTCTCCACATTAACGAAATGACCGACGACCACAACAAGAAACCGGGCGATATCTGCCAGGTAGGAGACGAACTCAAAGTCCGCATCATCAACATTGATGAAGGCCGCAGAAGAATCTCCTTCGCACTGGAAGAAGCTCCTTCCCACGAAGAAGCTCCGGCTGAAGAATAAGACCAATCAAAAAAAGCTGCCCTCCGGGGTGGCTTTTTTATTGGCTGGAATAAATCTCCTGCGGCGGATGATAGAAACCATGGGTCCGATGAGAAACCCTTTGCGAAAAGTTTCTTTTGGTGGTAAACAGCAGAAGCGACAAGCCGGGCAGAAAACTACCTGGAAACTGTTTCCTGCCGCAATGAATCACAGAAGCGTCATGTTCAGTAGAAACCATTTTCCTTGACATAAACCGCCATCCGTCATACAATTTCAATACAGTATAACAAAAATGGAGAAGTGTTGCTCCAAAGCAGTTATGACAATGCATTTGATTTTGTATATAGAAAGGATGGGGACTTATGAGCAAACCTCTCGTTGCCATAGTAGGCAGGCCGAACGTGGGCAAATCTACGCTGATTAATGGACTGGCCCAGCGGCGTGTATCGATTGTGGAGGATATCCCCGGTGTAACTCGAGACAGGATTTACTGTGATGTGAAATGGCTTGATAAGGAATTTACCCTGATTGATACCGGCGGCATTGAATTCCGGAATGAGAAGGACCAGATTTCCAGCGGCATTCGACAGCAGGCGGAGCTGGCCATGGAGGAGGCTGATGTCATTCTGTTCGTGGTAGATGCCAGGACCGGGATGACCAGCGATGATGAAACCATTGCGGGACTTCTCAGAAAGACCGGCAAGCCTGTGGTGCTGGCAGTGAATAAGGTGGACAGCGATAACCAGGAAATGGATGTGTACGAATTCTATTCGCTGGGACTGGGGGATCCCATCGGTATTTCTGCAGTGAACCGGTTGAATTTCGGTGACCTGCTGGACCGGATTACAGAAGGATTCCCCAACCTGAAGGAAGAGGAATCGGAAGACATTATCCGCACGGCCATTGTAGGTCGTCCAAACGTGGGCAAATCCACCCTTATCAATTCCCTTCTGGGCTATGAACGGTCCCTGGTGGCTGATGAAATGGGAACCACCAGAGATGCGGTGGACTCTCTCTGGACCTATAAGGGAAAGACCTTTATCCTGGTGGATACGGCAGGTATGAGGAAGAAGAGCAAAATAGACGAACCTCTGGAAAAATACAGCGTCATCCGCTCCATTCGTGCCATTGATAACTGCGATGTGGCTATTTTTGTGATTGATGCGGAAGACAAGCTGACGGAGCAGGACAAGAAAATTATCGGCTACATCCATGAAGCCGGCAAGGGACTGATTCTTTTCGTCAATAAATGGGATTCCATTGCAAAGGATGAACATACAATCAATGAGTTTGAAAAGGAAATCAGAAATGGTCTTCCTTTTGCTCCCTATGCGCCCATGCTTTTCGGATCAGCTAAGACCAAACAGAGAATCCATCGTCTTGGGGATCTGATTTACAACGTGGCAGAGCAGCAGAATCTTCGTGTATCCACTTCGGTGCTGAATGACCTTTTGGAAGATGCGAAAATGATTAATCCGCCGCCCGCCCATTCCGGCAGGGTAGCGAAGATTTATTACATGACAGAGGTGGGTGTGCGGCCGCCTACGTTTGTGATGTTCGTGAATGATGCTAACCTGATTCATTTTTCCTATGTCCGTTTTATTGAAAACAAGCTTCGGGAGGCCTTCAGCTTCGAGGGGACGCCCATTCGCATTGTAGTACGGAGCAAAAAGGACGGTGGCGACGATTGATGGAATCCATCCTGTGGATTGTGCTGGCTTATTTCATAGGGGCCATCCCCAGCGGCTATATCATTGGCCGTGTATTTTACGGTGTGAACCTAAAAAAAGTGGGGAGCGGAAATATCGGTGCCACCAATGCTTACAGGGAATTAGGGGTGAAGGCAGGACTGGCTGTTTTTATCTGTGATTTCATGAAAGGTTTCATTGCGGTGCATCTGGGGATGCCTGATCCGGTGATTGTGCTTCTCTGCGCCGTATTTGCTATTATCGGCAACGACTGGTCTGTATTTCTTCATTTCAAAAGCGGCAAAGGCGTGGCCTGCGGCGTAGGGGCTTTTACCTATATCTGCGCTCCTGCCGTGCTGGCAGCCTTTCTGGTGTGGCTTGCTATTTTCAAATGGAAACATATTGTTTCGCTGGGATCTATTCTGGCCGCACCGGTGGTACCCCTTGTCATGCTGATTGAAGGAGAACCATTGGAATATGTGGCTTTCGGTGCCCTGGCAGCTGTGATTGTCATTGGAAAACATAAAGATAATATTGGAAGGCTTCTGAGAGGTGAAGAGAAGCCTATTACCAGGGAAAAGAGGTAATACCTTTGAAAATTGCAATGATTGGAGCCGGCGGATGGGGTACTGCCATGATGATCGAACTGGCCGGACGGAATAATGATCTGATTATGTACTGCAGGAACCCCGCTAGAGCAGACGAAATGAGGAAGACCCGGGAAAATGGAGAATACCTGCCGGGGGCCCACATTCCTGAAAAAATCCGCATTACAAGCGACCTGGAGGAAGCAGTGGAAGGAGCAGGCTGTGTCATTATCTGCACTCCTTCTCATGTGGTAGAGGATATGGCAGCCCGGCTGAAGCCCTGGCTCATGAAAGATGCGGTGGTGGTATGCGCGTCCAAGGGCCTGGCAGACAATGAAGGCCATCGCCTTTCAGAAGGAATTACGAAGGAAGTGGCAGGCATTACCGATAAGATTGTGGCCCTTTCCGGACCCAATCATGCGGAAGAAGTGGGAATCGGGCTTCCCTGCGCCACGGTGGCTGCCTCGGCTGTGCCGGAAGCGGTACAGATTGTGCAGGACCTGTATATGAGCCCTGTTTTCCGGGTATATCGCAGCGATGATATACGGGGCGTGGAATACGGCGGCGCATTGAAGAATATTATGGCGCTGGCCTGCGGTGTTCTTGACGGCATCGGTCTTGGCGACAACTGCCGGGCTGCCCTTATGACCAGAGGACTGGTGGAAATGACCAGGTTCGGTGTTCATTTCGGCGCCCAAATGACCACTTTCTTCGGCCTCTCCGGCATGGGGGATCTGGTATGCACCTGCACCAGCATCCACAGCCGCAATCATCGGGCCGGCATGATGATGGCCAAAGGAATGACTGCTGATGAAATCAGCAAAAGCACCAACATGGTGGTAGAAGGAATTCGCACGGCCCGTCTGGTTCATGAAATCGCTCTGCGGGAACATATCGACATGCCTATTACGGAAGAAGTATGTCATCTGATTAAAGGCGACCATAACGCCAGGGAAGCTCTGGAAATCCTTATGACCCGGGCCAAAAAGGCGGAGTCCGAAACCTATTGAAATGAAAAACAGCGGTGCCAGGCCGGCAGGAAACTATTAGCGAAAAATTTCCTGCCGCCATGATACACAGTGGCATCAAGTCGGACAGAGAACTATTTCAGCCATAAAAAATTTGAACTCACCGGCGATTTACATAGCCGTTTATGCTATAATGAACATAAGTGTGGAAAGAAGAAATTCTTTTCTGCATGATGAAAATGAGGTAGAACACATGAGAATTATCGGAGGAAACGCCAAGGGCACGCTGCTGTCGTCTCCTGAGGGTCGGAATACCAGACCCACCCTGGGAAGGGTGAGGGAAAGCGTTTTCAACGTACTTGCCAATGTAGGCATCCTGGAGACAAAGGTACTTGATATTTTTGCAGGTACCGGTGCCATGGGACTGGAAGCCTTGAGCCGGGGCGCTGCGGAAGCGGTATTCCTTGACAAAGCCACCGGTGCCATCATCAGGGAAAATGCGCTTCGCTGCCATGTGGCAGACCGGAGCCATATACTGAAGGGAGATGTTTCTTCCTCCCTGAAAACGCTCCGGGGACAGAAATTTGACTATATTTTCATGGATCCGCCTTACAGGAAGGGATATATCAATGAGGTTCTGCAGGAGGTATTCGATTGTGACCTTCCGGCAGAAGAAGCCATCATTATTGCAGAACACTCTGTATCCGAACCGCCTGATTTGTCTCTTTTCCAGGGAAAATGCCAGTTGTGGAAAGAGAAAAAAGTGGGGGCCATTGTTGTAAGTTATCTGCAGTGCAGATAATGAGGAGAAGGTTTGAATGAAATTAGCTATATGCCCCGGAAGTTTTGATCCGGTCACCTATGGTCATCTTGACATTATCAGAAGAAGCGCCAGCCTGGTAGACAAGCTGATTGTGGCGGCTTTTTTAAACCTGTCTCTTATACACATCTCC
>ENA-OZSK01000073-OZSK01000073.1-human-gut-metagenome-genome-assembly--contig:-NODE-73-length-22958-cov-11.261319_pt1 | contig 22958 bp, 21 predicted proteins | sample MGYA00244117_ERZ653956 | MGnify/ENA primary metagenome ERZ653956 (study PRJEB26926, sample SAMN06164473) | human gut metagenome | biome: ENVO:00009003; feature: ENVO:2100002; material: ENVO:00002003... | reverse complement strand
AGAAGACTATTGTCCCTTAACTTCCCGAACGACCGTAGGGAGTGATAACTTCTTTAACTTCAATCAATTCCCTCACTTGCGAAACTTGAATTATTAATTTTCAAATAAATAACAACAACAAGGATTTATGGAAAATTTATCTTTACAGGAAATCATCAGTATCTTGAAGCCAGCTATTGGTGCAAGAATGCTTACCCAGGAACAGAAGGATGCCTATGAGCAGGGATTGTCGCTCCTGGAAGGTGCAAGTAACGCACGTTCATTTATCGAGAACTCACGTAAGTTTAAAGACTATCATCGCCGTACCCGACAGATGATAGCCTATCTCAACAGCTACAGAAACTCTCAAGCCAATGCTGCATCATCTGCTACCGACAAGCGGCGTGTTGGCCGACCAACCAAGCAGGAACAGGCTGAGTATGCGGAACTTCAAAAAAAGAAAGCCCTGGAAGAGGCGAAGCAGTCTCTCTTCCCTATGCTGAAACCGGACACCACCCTGCAGCCACTCACTTACAACGGTATCGTAGCCAACCCAAACGGCGAAAGTATCGCTGCCACCATGCCAAACCTGATGCAGTTGCGTCCGTTCCTCTCTGCAGCCCTTCAGGAGCAGGTGAACACCGTGCGTGAACTCCGCAACGAGATGGCAAGTAAGGCAGAACAGGCTAAGACGATGGCAGAGGCAAACGAGAAAGCTATCTCTCAAGGCAAGAGTGCCATCTATACCGAGGATGAGATTGCCGCTCTCGCCACAAGAGCCGTAGAAATCGAAAGCGATATTCTTCCGGAAATCTTCAAGGCAGTAGATAGAGAGATGGGCGAATGCTATCTGCGACTGAGTGAGAAAACAGGCGATCCTGAATACATCGCCTATGCCAAGAAAGCCTTTACTATCGACCCTCAGACCCTCCGCACACAGTTTAAGCCATTCTTTGAGAAGGCGCAGTCTCGTGACCCTCATTTTGCCGAGCAGGTAGCCGAGAAGATAGCCAACGACCGTCCGGAAGTAAAGGCAGCCCGTGATGCAGCCGCCAAGCACAAGGCAGAAGCGGATGCACGCATCAAGTATATCCTTCGCAAGGATAAGCCATCTACCCAGACGAGAGTGAAAGGTATCAAGGAGCGCATAGACCAACTTCGCCAGGATTACTCTGACATCGTGACCGAAGAGGAGCTGAAAGGCTATGAAGCTATTCTCACCAAAACTATAGAAGAAGCAGGAGAGTAGAAACGGTACACCCTGTAAGGGCAAAAGCTTTCATATACCCCTATCGCCCCCGTTCCCAGCGATTCCATCGCTGGGTTCTTTTTTATGTCCCCCCTAATAATAAAAAACCTCCTATCTTTGCCATATGAATAAATAAAGAACTGAACTTTCGCATATCAGGAAGTTAAGTGAAGTTAGGGAAGTTAGAAGGAAGTTAAGGGACAAATGTCCTACATTTTAAGCTAGAAGACTATTGTCTCTTAACTTCCCGAACGACCGTAGGGAGCGATAACTCCTTTAACTTCTTTAACTTCTGAAATTGCGAAATTTGAATAAAGAAGCAAAAATATGGCAAAGAATAAAGAAACCCCAGAACAGCGCACGCATCGGTTTAAGACCCTTTGCGTCAATATCCTCGCCCGGAGTGGCAACTGCCAGGAATCGCAGCATGCTTTCAAAAGCACGCAGAGCATTCCGGATATGTGCGATGCATGGCGCAAGTACTGGCATGGCTTAATCACCGAGGTACCGCAGCAGGTAATCGATGCCTTCAAAGCCGTATATCCGGAGTTTAAGGCAGATATTAACCAGGGTGGTATCTTCTATAACGAGGATTCGCCTACCGGTACCGTCCTCGTAGGCGATACAGACGAGGTGATACATCTCTACTCCTCCCGAAAGATATACATCTTAGGCAAGGCGCATGTCGTTCTTCATAATGCCGCTACCGCCCTCGTAATGAATGAAGGCTGCAAGATAGAGTTATTGGATGGCAGCAAGGCAACCATCAAGGCAGGTTACGGCATTGCCCGAAACTATGCCCACCTGGCAACTGGCAGCGAGGCAGAAAGCTACGACCAGAGTGTAGTCTTCATTACCGATGGCATCCTTCACGACCATGGGCACCAGAAAATAAATGCTTTTGGTACGGCAGTCATCGACACCTTCACCAATCGCCTCATAGATTTATATGACAGCGCCAGGATAGAAATCAGAAAGTAAACATCAGAAAATAGAAATCAGAATATGAACTCGCATCTTACGATATTAATCAATGATAAGCCGGTAGCGCTCCCCGATGATTTCTCTATAGATATAGAGGACCAGAACCCTGTGTTCAATGATACGGAAATGTTCTCCTATCCCTTCTCTATTCCGCTAGATGGCAACCGCTGGCTGGTAAAGAACATAGAAGACGTGCATGCAGCGGTAAAAGCCGTAAACATGGAGCACCTGCCTACCCGCATTCATGCCGACGGACTTCCATTCCGCAGCGGTACCTTGGTCATGCAGGACGATGAGGAGATAACCGATTCTCTCAGCATGAACATCGATGCAAGCACCCAGAGTTTCAGCGAACTTATCAGCGACCTGCAATGCCGTGATATTCCGGTAAAGGACCAGATTATCATCGGTGAGAAAATCGGTAACGTGAGGGTGGATATTTGGAGCACACCAAAGGTTAAGGTCAGCCTGCATTCAGATGGAAAGAAAGGTGGCAATAATGTAACGAAAACTATCACAGCAAAACCTCTGCGAGTAAGCAAGGTATTGGAACCACAGGCACTTGGTTTCTCTTATCCTGCAAGTTGTGCGGAATGGCTTTTTACCAGCACTCGCCATCACAGGGGGGATGCCATGGTTAAGAGTACAAAATCTTATGCCGGTAGTAAAGTAACTATCAACGTTCCACAAGAGGTTATCAATGGAAATTATATCAACACATCGGCAGCTTACGGTGAAACTGATGGCGCTGGTCGTCCTGCTACATATTGTAATGCCAGAGTATGCTATCTACACTATGCGTTGGATAGTGATGGAAAAACATCAAGTAGTACTACAGCGATAACAGATTGTAAGTGGACGAACGAAGACCTTCATCCTTATTGGGTATTGGATGCCAAACGTCCGCAGTCGGGTATCTGCTTCTATGTGCTCTATTTTCTCGATTGTCTCTTTGCCTATCTGGGTGTAACCTTTGATAAGAAGGCACTGATGGAGATAGAGGATTTGAAGCATCTGTGTTTCTTCACCACCGTATGTGGTTACGATACTATCGACCATCCTCATCATGGTGAAGATTATGAGCAGGAAGAAATCTTGAAAGCCATGGATATAGTGAATGCGCCTGGTTACGTAAAAGGTACGAATCCTGAAATGGAAATTGTAGCAGAAAAAACTGTAGGAGAAATCAAAACTGGTTATTTCCGTTCACAAGAGCATATCAATTCATGGCTCAAAAGCCGAGGATGTGGAGGACAGATTGAAATCGCCGAAGCTGATAATAAGGACGTGCAGGAACTTGACCTTACAGAGACCAAGAACGGCCAGTCTATAACCAGGCATATTCAGATTGGTGAAGTTGCAACATTTCCTCCAGGCAAGGGCATGAAGGTTACAGGTATCAATATCGATTCAAATATTGAGAAATTCGAGGTGAATGCCAATGTGCAGTATATGGTAGCGAATAGCGATAACTTCCCTGATGAGAGTGTAAGTTCCGTTATTTCTTCACTTGAAAGTGCATTTGGCATCAAGTTTTCGTATGATTACGAGCAGAAGAAGGTAACAGCTTACCTTATACGTGATGTATTTCGTAGAAGTAGCGACAAGGCAAGAACTTTCCATGCTAATATTCACTCGATGACTCCGATGACCGAAAAGATTACCGGTGTTCGCATGCGCTATTCTCAGGAAGCCGATAGTAAGGAACAGAAGAGTTATATGCGTAATGCTAAAGGCGAGTTGAAGGATTCAAGCTATGATACTGATTATAATTATATTGATTATCCACTGCCTGATGGCGATACCAATAAGACTGGTAGAACCATTACTAGCATGAAATATATTGAGTTCTTTCACAATATCAATAACCCTGGCGATAAAAACTGCTACATCGACCGCAACACGGGTAATGCCTATTGTGTAAAGGTCAATAAGGAGGCAAAGACTTCCAAAGAGTTAAAACCAGTACTCTTTGAGGTGGGGCAGTTTAAGGGTGTTGAATATGGAGATTGCAGCACAGAAAATGAAGATTTTATCCATGATATTTCCATCGACTTTACGCCTGTTCCGTTTAATGATGTAAACTATTACAAGGAGATAGAATCTGCCTACGGTACGCATGGTGCAGAAGGTGATGAAGGAGAAAAGTATTTGGCAGATATAAAAGATCTGCAGCCGCCTATTCTTTGTGCGTTGGTAGATGAAAAAATGGAACACGAGTTTGTGGAACAGGAAATCAATCAGATTATCACCTCTGCTTTCTGTGATTTCTATATGAAACAGAAATTGAAACTTGTAGAAAGTTACGATCCATCTAGCACGGATGATGGCAATTCTCCTTTGCAGGATAAATCCCGCTGGGGCTTTTCGGTTGCTTTGATGCGGGGCGGTGGCAGTGATGCAACTTATCAGTCTTACGATTATAATTACGACCATTTCGGTACATCCAAATGGCGTACCGTATCGGGGCAGTATGCCCTGGCTTGCGACTCGCTGGATATGATGGGTAACGTGTTTGACTATAATGGTGTGCAGGAAGGTGTAGGCGATGGTGAGCGTTTTTCTCTGAAGATACGTGCTTTCAAGGAACCATCATGGCTGAAAGACCCGAAATATAAGGATATTGTGCTCTGCAATGCCGATGAGGTTGATAAAAACGGAAAGGTGGTTAAGAAGGTACGTTCCCGCGGCTTATTTGATACCTTCATCCTCCCCTACGCCTATTTCCTTCTGAACAGGAAAAAGTTTATGGTGAGATGCACCACTACCGTAGCGCAAGTGGCCGATATACCGAACCACTGGCAGGAATGGTGGAACATAGGCGGTATGAAATGCCTTATCGACAAGGTAAATACTACCATCGATGCCAAGACGGGCATGGGAGAAGTAGAGTTAACGGTATATGCCCTCTAACTCCCTCTCGCCACCGTCCCCAGCGATTCTATCGCTGGTCCCATAATAAGAAACATAAAAAAATAAAATAAAAATGGATAAAAAGATATTAATTACCGGAACCGGTATTATTTCTGCCATGGGTAGAAATACCAGAGAAGTAGCCATGAACCTTTACAAGGGAAAATGCGGCTTGCATCACGATGAACTTCGTGATAACTATAACTCCGATTTGTGTGGTAATGTACCAAGCTGGGAAGAAGATTACCACAATATTCTCACCCGTGCGCAACACGAGTGCATGCCCCTTCACGGATTCTACGTCCTCGAAGTTGTACTTGAAGCTTTGAAGAAAGCAAAGGTTAGCAAAGAGTTCCTTGAAAACCATAATGTATCAATCATCGTAAGCAACGACTCTGAATGTTACGAAAGCAAAGATGTGGTCTTTCACGTGAAAAAGGACATCTCTAATCGTAGACTTCCGGTAACAACCCTGTTCCGTTCACTTAATTCCACCATCAGCATGAACCTGGCATCCATCCTCCATATTCACGGCTTGTCGCTTACCGTAAGCGCAGCCTGTGCAGGAGGTGGCCATGCCATCGGACTGGCAAAGATGTTGCTCGATAGCAAGCAGACAGAAATGGTAATCGTGATTGGCGCGCAGGAATGCGCATCTCGATATTGTATGGAGGCTTTCGATGCCCTCGGTGCCTTCTCACCTGATAAGGTACAGCCGTTTGGTAAAGGCAGAAACGGATTGGCACCATCGGGAGGTGCAGCCTGCATCATCCTCGAACCATCGGATAGTCTACGTCTGAAAGAAGAGAAGGTGCATTCCATCGCTTCCCTTTCCGGTTATGGTTTCTCTTCAAACGGCAAGGCTATCACTACCCCTGATAGCTATCAGGAAGAAGTATCGATGCTGAAAGCTATCGAGAACGCAGGATTGGACGAAGGTATGATAGACGTAGTTCTTGCTCATGCTACGGGCACACCGATGGGCGATGAAGCCGAGGCAAAGGCGATAGAGAATATTTTCCCTATCTGTCCGAACGTAGTAGCTACAAAAGGTATGACAGGGCACGAGTGTTGGATGGCAGGTGTATCGCAAGCCGTTCAAGCTACCATCATGCTTACATACGGCCGTCTGTTCCATGCAGCCACTACCGAGGATAACGCCTTCCCTCATCTTAACCTGGTGATGCGCCCTAAGTGGTACTCCCCTCATCATATTCTCTGTAATGCCTTCGGCTTTGGCGGTACAAACTCCTCATTCGTCATTTCCAATGTTAAATGTTGAATGTTGAGTGTTGAATTAGGCTAGCGCCTTCGCGCCTCCGTCCACAGCGATTCTATCGCTGGTAAGTTAATAATAAAAAGCAAACAAAATATGAAAAAAGAAGAAATAACCTCTCGCATTATCGCTATCGTGAACAGCCTGAAAACATCGTGGGTAAAGCACGAAGTTACACCTGCCTCTAATATCAGAGACGAGGTAGAACTGGAGTCTATTGATTTTCTCGATATGATCCAGCAGGTGGAAATGATGTTTCATATCAAGATTACCCCAGAAGAAGCAAAAGATTGCAAGCTCGTTTCTGATGTAGTCAATCTTGTAATTAAAAAGAAAGAATAACATGGCACTGAAAATCAATCTCACATCGGGTTCGGTATTTGCCGGAAACCCGATAACCTTTACCATCACCCCTTCCTTGGCTACAAAACCATCCTTCCATCGGGTCATCGTGGAAGTGAATTTCGATGATGGTACGGGCAGTTACGAAACCAATAAGCTCACCATCCCTGTTACCACCGAGGAAAGAGATGTATCGCTCGATATATCCTCTGCTCTCCGTATTACGCTGGATAGCTACAAGTATACTGCTACTCCTTCTACCTATCCGGTAGTAAGCTGGTATATCAAAGCCTACGATGAATACATGGATAACAACGGAGAGGTGCATACCGGTGTAGGCGAAGTCTATTTTCCTGCCGATGGATCGAAGAATGGAGGAAGTACTAACCTCCGCTGCATAGCCGGAGCATTCAGTGATATAGAGCGCCTGAAATCGGGCGTAACGAAGGCTGTCACCCTTCTCTCCTGCAAGCCTACTGATACTCACGAAATAGCTGTTGTAGGCGAGAGTTTTGTTTATCCTGTCTCCTATAGCGCAGGGCAGAACCTGGCTACCAGCAGCTCACTTACCGCCCCTGCATCCAGGGAGCAGGAAATTACGAGAGAGGGAGCGCAGAGCATTCATGGGCACCCTATCTATGCCCTGCCATCCTCTGAAGCTGAAGACCGTACCACCTTCCGTTTCATTAACCGCTTCGGTTGTCTGGAGAGCATCAGTGTTCCGAAATCCTACTCTCAGAAGTTGAACGTTGAGAGCACGCAATATACGAAAGCTATTCAGGAAACCTTTAATCAGTTCTCCCGTGCAGCTATCAAGAAGCAGAACGATCGTGAAAGCTGGCTATACCAGAGCGACCCGCTCACCGAGTCATGGCAGCAGTGGTATCTCCATGATTTCCTGATGTCTGAGCACGTATGGCTGAAAGCCAATGATGCCTGGCTTCCTTGTATCATCAATCTTGAAGATGAAATCACCATCAAGGATAACACCAACAAGGTTATGCACTCCGTTTCCTTTACCGCAAAGCTCTGTATCAACGGAGACCCTTTCGCCTCCATCTAGACCCGCGATATATGCGTGTCTCCCTATCGCCCCCGTCCCCAGCGATTCCATCGCTGGGTTTTTTGTCCCCACTAAAAAAGCGAAAACCTTTATCTTTGCCTTATCAATAAATAAAAATCCAAACAGAAAATGGCAACAGAAGCAAAAAATACAAACTATTGGATCTCCAGCACTGCGCTCTATATACAGCTGAATGCGATGGGAGAGCCTGACTACATTCAGTGTAGTGTAGTATCGGGCGCTTCGGTCCTCTGCTATATGAGCGATGTGCCCGGCTTGGGCTATGATGCCGGTCACAACTATCAGCGCTGGACGCTTGCTGCCTACCCTTCTATTTTTCCTGATAGCGGACGGAAGTATGTGTATATCGCTATCCCACGACAGTCTACCACGGATAACAACCAGGCTACCGTCGTGTTCCCAGGGCAGAAGATAGATATATACGGAAAGGCTATAACAGATTCCGGAACTGCGGGCGAACAGATAGGTAATGAGGCCTACTATTATATCTTTACAGGCGGTATCATATCTGCTGTAAAGACCGATGCCGACAATACCCGAAAGCGAGAATGGGAACAGCATTTTGATTGCGGAAAACTGGCTACCGACGAGGCAATAGCCAGCGGTGGTGAAGGCGCATGGTGGCGGTATAATTCCGTATCAGATACCATCACATTTCTGAAGGAAATTCTGAAGGCAACCTTTAATGAATTGTCGGCAAAGGTAGCACATATTACCAGTCTTTTCTTAGGTGGGCATGAACTGAAGGGCGTTGCTGACAGTAACGACACCCTGGAAACAAGCAATGATACCGTAGTTACCCCTCTGTATCTCGGTCAGTTTGGTGTGAAGCATTTCCTTGCCAAGGATAAGGACGATACGGCTGCAGGTTTGATTACTTTCCTCAAAGGCTTGCGTTTAGGCAAATCGACGAAATATTACATAGATGAAGATGGAAACGTAACCATCAATCTCTTGAACTCTGCTGATTACGATGATGCCATGCAGTCGGGTTTCGGTTTCTATAAGCGAAAGGATGGGAAGTACGGACTGAATGTTACCGACCTAAGCGTATGGGGCAAAGCATACTTCAACAATCTTACTATCCGTGAGCTGACCTATGTAGGCGGTAATCTTGTCTTCTCTCCTTCTGCAGGCAAGATATTCGATGTAAGAGAGATAACCGATGCTCAGGGCGAAGTGACAGGCTGGAAGTGTTATCTCTTAGCAGATGACGGTACCACCGCTACCACGAACATGTGGGAGAAGTATGACCAGGTAAAATGCGAAACCTTCAATATCCAGCCTGGTGTATACGAGCATGTAAGCAACAAGTATTACTGGCGACTTGTAACGGATGTTTCTACCGAGAACGAGGTGATAACCGATGCAGAAGGCAATGTGCTCTACGATGGCAAGAAGTATGCGTGGATCATCATCTCTGCCACTGATAAGGATATTGGCAGTGATAACCCTGCGGCTGGAGATACCATCGTGCTGGAGGGTAATAGAATGAACACCGACCGTATGAACTTCGTCGTAAAGGAGACTTATGGCGATAATGCACCTCGGGAAATTGGCTATACTAACGTCCACAGCTATACGCTCAGTAACGATAACCTCGTCTATGAGATTGGTCCTAAGAAGGTGCGGTTCTACTCCCGATATTTTGAGGTTGTGGCTACAGATGGCAGTCCGGTAAAGACTGTCAATAACCGCGGCAACTGGCAGAGCGGAAATACTTATATGTATTACGACCAGGTAACTCATAACGGTACCTTATGGCTCTGTATAGCTCCTGAAGGTGAAGAAGTAACTGAGGAGCCTTCAGAGAGCAGTCAGAAGTGGATTGCACAGACGGCTATTGTCAAGCCTAAACTGGTGCTCTATCACGACCTGAGTGCTGGTATCTCTCTCGGCGAAACGCATAAGGTAACATGCCGTGGATTTCTGGGCGATAAGGATATAACTGCCTCGCTCACGCAGTGGAAAGTAACCCGCTCTACAGGCGATAGCGTGGAGGATAAGGCTTGGCTGGCAAGGGATAAGGTGAGGAACTTCATGGGCGTAATTGATCTTACCTGGGTGCTGGACGTAAGCGTGAGCGATATGGGCAACGGCGATACTGCCAAGTTTGAGTTCTCGGCAAAGATGGCATCGGGCGAGATACTTTCAGAATCACTCGGAATTAATGTTTAATCATCACATAAATAATAAGTATATGAAATATGCAATCATTGACAGGGAACGGTGCAGGCAGATAGGCATCAACCCTTTATACCGCCAGCAGATAGGCGACAAGGTGGTTATCACCGAGAAGGAACTTGCCTTCTCATCTGTGCAGGGGGATACCCTAGAGGACAAGGCGAAGGAAGAGAGGCTGGAACTGATGACCGTGAACGAGGTGAAAGACTTTGTACGCCAATATGGAAATAATCAGAATAACGAATAAAAAACAAGGAGGAATATACGTATGACAGAATACAGTTTATATACGAGTCTTCCCGTCAGGAAGATTGTGAAGGGCGATACCTTGTCGGTTTATTTCACTACCAATGGTGTGGCTCTGTTCCAGGGTGTAAACCCTGATACAGGTGTACCTACCCCATCATGGAACGCTGAGAGCGGTCCGGTTATCACACCTCATGTTGGTTCGGCTAGAGGCGCTTCCTACTCACAGGAAGCTCACCGGTGGAAGTATAACGGCAACAACCTGAATTTCTCTACATCGGGCAGCGGATGGGAGACAAGTACGGTAGATAACCGGTTCCGCATGAACCATACCGATGGTTCTATTCAGATTATAGGAGACCTGGCATCAAAGAACAATCAGGATGCTGATACCCTGGAATATTCGGGTGTGGCAAGACAGAGCGAGAAGGTGACGTTTGATGTGCAGAAGACGGTGGATATTTTTATCTCTCCACTCGGCAGCAGCAGTTTCGGAGGCGGTGTGAGCGTAGAGAGTACTGCTATCGGTACGATTAACGGCGTACTGGTGAACAGCACGCGTATCTCTAATACCGTGCTCTTCAATGCCAACGGAGCTGTAGCAAGCTATACCGTTAAGGTGCGCAAGGGTATTAACGGAACGGAGATAGCCTCTCTTCCTAACGGAAAGATAAGTACCTTTGAGATTACCCGTGATATGGTAGACGGACAGGAGCTCTTCATCGTAGAGTTCTATATCGATGGTAATACGGAGGCTGTATACCGCACGGGCTTTACAGTCATAGATATTGACGACCTCTATCAGGCTCAGGCAGATATGGATGGTGAACCTTCTGACAACTTAGACGATGTAGCCTACATCAAAGGAAAGATCATTAATGTGCGTACACACACGGAGGTAGGTGCATCGGGTAATGTCGTCTTTAAGCTGGTGAATAATTCTGACAACTCGGTTCTCATCAGCAAGACCGTACCCTATCAGCAGTTTCACGATACGGGAATACCTGTTACCGGTGCAGACCTTACCGACGCTAATGATAACACTATCTCAGCTTCTGCCAACATGCAGTTTAACGTGACGATAGCCTAGGTAGGCTGAAGCATCATATATGAATCATTAAATCTATATAGTGATATGAACGGACTGATAGAATCGCAGAACCAGGCAAAGCGACATTATGCACCGCTGGAGGTGAGCGTATCGCTGGCTTGCATTACGCCGGGTGCGCCGATGCTGCAGGTGTATGGTGATGACGGCTATGCGCCCGACCGCAGCTTGGTATACTCGGTAGTAGCACCGGTGATTACAGCCTATGCCAAGGACGGCTCCTGGGATAACCGACGCAGCAATCTGGCACTGGTCAACATGAAATGGTTGAGTAATGCTGAAGGCACATGGAAGGATATTACTACCATGGAGTCGTGGAAGGGTAAGTATGAGATTGATACCTCATCTACCACGAGCCGCGGCAACCTCACAATCAAAAAAAACCTGGGTGTAAACAAAAAGGAACAGATACGCCTCTCGGCAAGTATCTACGACTACCGCACGGGTACGAATATCGACCAGATGACCGATTTCGTTACACTCTCATGTATAGCCAAGGGTACAGATACCTGGGGCATAGGATTTGGCGATGCACGGAACATCGTTTATAACCCCTTCCTCGATAAACTCGACCTCTACGACTATAAGGTGGCTAATGCGCTGATGGCTGCAAGCACAGACGCAAGGAATGCCTGTTTCGACGGAAACCAGTATGAGCGCACCATTCCGGTAGATGTTTACCTGGGCAAGAACCGCAATAGCAGCGGTTATACGCTTGCCGTATACCGCATGGATAACGGCAGGGAGGTAGCGCTTTCTGCATCGCCTAACAGCGAACTCAAGGCGATTACGCTAACCAGCCTAACCCTCGATTTGCGAGTGGTAGAACAGGCTACTTACCTCGTTAAGTGTACTGCCGATGGCAAAGTGGTAGCGCAGGGCACCTTCTCGGTGAGCAGAGATTACCCGCCTATAGCCAGCCCGGAGTTTACCAACAAGGCGAGCATAGCCTGGGGAGATATTTACCGCCGCCAGCAGGCTGTGTTCCACTTCAACAACCGCATAGTAGACTATCCGTCACGCCTGATACGCATGCTCTGGAAAACGAAGGCTACGAGAAAAGAATATAGCCAGACGGTGGCTAAGGAGTGGAACGAGGGAGATACCCTGAGATATAACATTGAGGATAGCGGCATAGGTGAGCTGGAAGATGACAAGGTTATCGAGATAGTAGCCTACGGACAGAAAAAGGCTTACGATATAGCTACCGATGCAGCTGGCAATGTGTATGGCGATAGCAGCGGAAACGCTTATATCGTAAGATAACATAGGAAAAATATTCATTTTAAATAGTAATAAATTTATGATAGACTTAGCAAGAGTTGAAAAAGTAAATTCCATGCTTGGCTCTCACAGCTTCGTTGTTGAGCAGGGGGATGCCATCAGAAGGGTGGAATTTGAACGGATTGCCCAGTTGCTAGGCGTCTCGCAGAAGGTTCCTCAGTTCACGCTGGAGCAGAACGGGTCTTCACCGACGTTTAGTATCTCTGAAGGCAGAAATGCAGCCGACTATCGGGCAGCGATGGGAGGCTACATGTTGAGAGTGGTTGGCGGCAAGGTATATGCTGCCAAGTTAAGTCCTGCTAACTGGAATTATTTCCAGGATGGCGCAAGAGTGGACAATGTAGCCAAGTATGAAACGATGGTAAAAGTACCGCCTTGCTATTTTAAGGCACAAGACAAGACCATGCAGTTTGGTGGTTTATCACCATTGGCTGGTGGTCATGCCTTCGATAGCCCAGGCTGGGTAGGTGCTTATCTGATGTATGTTGACGGCAACGGCGTGGGTCATTCCCGCCCGGATGTATCGCCTAGCCATAGCGATACGATGAGCGCCTTCGATGCTTATGCCAAGAAGAACGGCTCGCAGTGGGGACAGGCGAACTACGGTTTCTTCTGTCTCATCAATGCCCTTTATCAGGCAAGTTTCGGTAATCTCGACTCGCAGAGCGTGATAGGCCCAGGATGGCAGCATTCTAACTGGGAGGCTTGTCGCAATGTAGCTATGGGCCTTACCCGCAGCCTGGGCGATGCTACCGGCTGTGTGCTCTATAACGACAGCACGCTGGGTAATCAATACCCTACCAAGCTGTTCTGCTTTGAGGACCTTTTTTCCAAGCTGTGGGAGTTCCGACCGGGAATTCGATTCTACATGAGGGACGGCCAGCGATATGCCGTTATATACGGAGGCAACCAGGTTAGCAACTCTGCCAGCGGCAGAGAAGTAGCTATCCCGCTGCTCAATAGCGGAGGTCAAACTGCCAAGACCATGCTCTTAGGCGAGTACTGGGACATGCTTTGTACCAGCTACGATGGTGCCACCTATGGTGGCAACGTATACTACGGCGATGGGAACTGGGATTCGGAAGGTGGCGAGCTGCTGCGCGTTGGTGGTAACGCTGCCGACGGGTCTCGGTGCGGCGTTGCGTACTCGGCCTCGCACAACGGTTTCTCGATCTCGCGGACGAACATCGGCGCTCGTTTGGCTTTCTATGGCACGCCAATTCTCGTTAGCGGCACGGAGCTTATGGCGATGTAATGAGGCAGCTCGGCTGCCGAACTAACACGCCGATAAGCCGGCGCCAGAAAAGCAGCAGGAGGGCACTTATTTAATTAAAAATAAGCAGAAAGCAAAAAAGGTTTTTTATTATAATTATATTATTAACAATTTAAATTAATGATCACAGATTGAGCCTACGGGCTTAAGCTTCATCGCATATCCGGGATTTCAAGGATAATATAAAAACATACAGCCTGGCCGGAGATACTTTCTTTCTGTAGGTATCCGGTTTACGGGCAGTGAAAAGGCAATAAATCGTGGAGCTGCTGAACGTTGGTGGTAACGCTGACAACAGGTCTCAGTGCGGCGTTGCGTACTCGAACTCGAACAACGGTTTCTCGAACTCGAGGACGAACATCGGCGCTCGTTTGAATTTCTGAAAAATAAAAAAAATACACTGTTCCTCGCACGTCGGATGGCTACGTGATAGCCAAGGGGCAAGAGAGCACACGATTGAGCCTGTCTCGATGGAGGGCATTCTTAGAGAGCTGTAAGTCCCGACAGAGCAAAGATAAAAGGCGTAGGGTATGAGCAGCCGCAATCAGGCGGCAGCAACAGAGTCCCCTCTCGCAAGTAAGTAGTGCAGTTGTACGCACATGCCGAAAGCCAGTGAGCCGGAAAAACAGAAGCCTGGTTATGATGAAAACGTTTTTAAAGAACAAGTGATAGATTGAAATAGAAACAAGATGACGCAAAAACAGGAGCTGGCGTATCAGCGCAAGGCTAAACTGCGCAAGAAGCACCGCAATGTGAGGGTCGACCTCGTGAGCGATATGACGAACCTCCATACAGCGGTGAGAAAATCGCGCAAGGGCAAGGAAGGAAAGAAGGGTGTAGTTATCTTCGACAAGGACCATGAAGGCAACCTGCTTCGTTTGCAGCAGAGCCTTACTGACGGTACTTACCATACCAGCGAGGGCCACGACTGCATGAGGCGCTGTCCCTGCGGCAAGATAAGAAAGCTGCACAAGCTGCCTTACTATCCCGACCATATAGAGCAGCATGCCCTGATGCAAATCCTGATGCCCTACCTGGTAAAATCCCTCTACATAGAGAGCGGAGCCAGCGTAAAAGGCAGAGGCATGATGTACGCCAAGCAGAGAACCGAGCGCTGGATTGATGAGAACAAGAGCTGCGGAAGGCTTTATTTCGTAAAGCTCGATTTCGTCAAGTTCTATGAGAACGTAGACCAGCCGGTTATCTACTCCTCCCTGTGCGATTTCTTTACAGACAAGGGCATACGTAAGCTTCTCTACGAAGTAATCTTTGCCCTGCCTAAAGGCCTCGGCATAGGTCTGTACCCTATACAGACACTTACCAATTTCTACATGAGCATCTTATGTAGGCTGGTATGCCGCAGGTATCGTGTAAAGGTAGAGATATATTGCGATGACCTCGTTATCTTAGGCCGCAGCAAGAAGGAAGTATGGCGAGCCGTCAACTTCATCCTGGAATATGCTCACGATGTGATGCACCAGGCGATACATACCAACATCGGCATGCAGATCATCGACGAAACCCATTTCCTCGACTTCGTAGGCTATCGTTTCTATTTTAACCATACCCTGCTCCGGAAACGTATGAAGGAGAAGTTCAAACGGAAGATGCACAACCTCGTAAACCCTATGCGCCGCTATCAGGTAGCTATGAGTTATAAGGGCTGGCTCATCCACTGCAACGGCTTTAATCTGTGGCGAAAAGTAACTCACATGGATAGCTTTGACGATTTCACGATGCCCAAGTTCGAGGATCGTGATGCTGAAGGAAAGCGCATACTGCAGGGCAGGAAGGGCACGGTAGCCATGATACTGAACCAGCCTATGACGCTGCAGGACGTAGAGTTTGATGTGCGCTCGCAGTTTGGCAAGACCGGACTCACCAACATCATGCAGGTGCAGCTGGGCGGCGTAACCTACAAGTTGCGCACCAGCAACTCCTATCTGGTAAAACAGCTCCATTGGTTTCAGGAGAACGGCCACCTTCCGCTTCGCGGATGGAAGTTCATCAACTGGAACCTGTCGGGCATCGGCAATCCTGATTATCGCATCGTGCGCCCCGACTGGACTCCCGACGAGGGTTTCTAGACTTTTTTATAAACAAAATGTGTAACAGATAAAAACAAGATTTATTATGATGACAAAGAAATATACATTCGATTCCGTTCCTTCTCTGGTAGAGAACGAGGGAAAGACTATCCTGGTGCGTTTCGTTGAAGAGGAGCGCAAGGAAGAGGTAGATGGTAAGGAAATGACCGTATACGACGGCTACAGCATCCGTATCAGTCAGCCGTTGAGCAGGGATAAGATAGTAGATGCCATCATCACGGGCCGCTACCCTACCGACAAGATGCAGGCGCTCATCAACAACCATTTTGCCACCCTTGCCAAGATTGCAGACGGCACGCCGCTCGATGCCGATGATGAGGAGCATGAGGCAGAGTATAACGCCATGCAGGAGTGGCGCACGAAGGCGAAGGAGACAGCCAAGCAGGTGCTTGCCGAGTATACATCCCGTTTCTGTTAACTTATAGGAAGGAGGCAAAATTATGAGTGGCGAAAAACTAAGCCTGTTTGCCAGCATTCCGGTGAATAAGCGCCCTAAGACGGATAACGAGCAGGTGTTTAAAGAGATGGTTACGCTCATAACCAACAAGCAGATAAGTACCGGAAAACTGGTAGACTTCTCTCAGTTGGTTAAGGATATGGCTTCTGCAGGTATTATTATCAGCGGGAATCAAATTATTATTAAGGCGAATCAGACGAGCATTATGGGTAGTGATGGCATACCCATTGCCCTATTTGATACCGATGGAAATAAGCTCAATGCTAACCTGATTAATGCTGAGACTATCAACGTGAATCATGTTTATGCAAGGAGTTCGGAAGGTGCAAGTATCATAGGTCATTTTGGTAACTTCGATAGAGCTGATGCTGTAGTTGGTAATGATAAGTGTCCGCTTTGGCTTGGTGCAGCATTGGCAAAGGATGCGCCATTCAGGGTAACGAAAGATGGTTCGTTATATGCGTCTAAGGGTATATTTGCAGGAGAACTACAGAGTGTGACAGGCTCTTTTAAAAAATTGACTGCTGTTAGTTCTGATGGAAGTAAAAGTGCTGGTTCAATATATTTTGATGGTTCTGGATGTATAGCATTTGATGCAGACATTTATAATCAAGGATATAATTATGCGGCGAATAGGGGTTGGCGTTTCTATGCTAGTAGTGTATGGTGTCGATTAGCCTTTGGGCATAAACAGAGCACATTGGCAGTGATAAATGGTGGTAGTATGCGCGTTTATCCAGACGGATATGATAGTGGATATACAGTTAAAGCTCTTGAACATACTACGTATGACAATAAAACCGTATACAAAATTCCATTGTACAGTCCTAATGCTGAATCGGTCGGATGTCCTATTGATGTAGTAGTATTCAATATTAATGGATCAAATGATGTATATTACGAATTTGTCCCTGTAGGAACAGGTAAGCGTTGGATGGCAATAAACGCCAATGACACTAATAATGGAGTACATTTCTGCGATGCCGGGGGATGGCATCAACTTAATGGTGGAGAAACAATAAATCTTGTATATATAAACCCAGAATTACTTAATCCTAGCCAGAAGGATAAGACCTATTTCGGTCGTGGTATCTTCTGGAGCGGAAAAAATGATTTGAATTGGTCTAAAAGATAATCATAAAAGCAAAAATTAATATGAAAAAGAATTTTAATGTACCTTTCAGGAATTGGAAGGGTGAGGTGATAGTAGCACCAGTTAAGAACGAGAACGGAGAGGAAACCTACAAGCCACAGATTATGGGCGATATTGTAGGTAAGGTGCTCTTCGAGGTGATAGACAGTCAGAGTATGCAGCTATCGGGCGAAGAAAAGCTGCGTGCTTATCGGGTAGCCTGCAAGATAGGCAAGGATGCCGAAAACGTGGAACTCGAAGCTGAGGATATTATCCTTATCAAGAAGATACTCTGCCCCGTTATGGCTGTAGGAGGCTATGGTCAGATAGTCGATTTGCTCGAAGGATAACGATTATGAATAGATTAAGGATTATCTTCGAGTCCCTCCTTTCTATCAATGAGAGAGATGTGTGCGGCATGATATTGTGGCTGTTTCTTAGCCTTCTCGTATCTGCTATTTGCGGATGGAAGGGAGTATTGTTCCTCCTCGTAATGATGGTTGCGAGGGAGATATGGCAATACAAGATGTATCACATGCCCTGTTTCGAGTGGGAAGACGTGGTGAGATATTCCATCGTTATCCTGATAGGAGCAGTGTCAATGCTTTAGCATTCAACATTCAACATTAATTAAAAGCAAGAAAGCCCTGCTATCTGTCTCAGACGGTAGGGCTTCATCGTTTTTTAATACTTTCATAAAGATTATAACACCGCAGCCTTTTTTACGGGCAGCGGATTTCGGGTGCAAAGATACGAAGAAAAAACGAGAAAATCAGAGAAAAATCAGAGAAAAAAGAAGATTTATCTGTAAATTTATGTGCATATCTGTAAGAATTATCTGTAAATCTTTGCTCATATCCGTAAGAATTGTAAGTTTTTTTTGCAGCAATGCACAAACACCGCAAGGCTCTTTTACCTTTTTACCTTTTTACCTTTTTACCTTTCAATGTCCCATGTTTCACGCAGCCTTTTTGTACCTTTGCTTATGAGAAAACCCGGAGCATGATCCGAGAGATTTACGGACGGAATTTGGGCTTGAAGAAGGAAAACCAATCCCGAAACAATCCCGAAACATTCCCGAAACAATACCGAAAGACAGACAGGAGCCGTTTTACAGAAAACTCATTCCTCATCTTACCGGTTCTTTTCCGGCTTTTCATAGAGCAGGAAAGCAGAATGTTTCACGCCCATTGAAACCTCTCCCACAACAACCCCGTCTCAGTCTCAAGAACTGTTTTTAATGTACTTTTAAACTCTTAAAAAGTTATGGCAAAAGTATATTTTGCGCCTGATGTGGAGAGTATATCAGGCAAGCTCTGCTCAAGAAGCGGAGTTATCTACGCCGTCAACAAGCAGACGGGCATCACTCACCGATTGGATCGTCACGAGTTCACCGATGCTAACACCGAGGCACAGCAGGCCGTTCGCAAGACGTTCCTGTCGAAAGGCAAATTTGCCGCCGCATGGTGGAAGGCTAACAAGCCATCTGACGAGAAGCCTAAAGGGAGCGAGCATTACCTGCTTGTGATGAAGGCCTACAAGGGTCAGCACAAGATAGGCAATCCATACAGCTACCTGTGCTCTCTCGTAACCGATGACCTGAAGGTGAAGCTGGGCGACCTCGACATCACGGGCAGCGTTACTCCTGATGCAGGTGGCGGCTCAGTTGTTAAACCAGGCTCAGGTGGAAGTTCATCGGCTGGCGGCAATACCGAAGGTGAAGGCAGCGATGCTTAATACCGCCTCACGCCCTGAAGGGGCAGAAGCTCCTAGCCCAGGGCATCGCCCTGGGTTTTAGAACAGATTCAAAAAAGCGCCCTGTAAGGGCAAAAGCTTTAAAAACATTTAGAAAGCTTTTGCCCTTACAGGGCGTTAGTTTTGCGTCCATAAAAAACCCAGGGCGATGCCCTGGGCTAGGAGCTTTTGCCCTTACAGGGCGCATGTGTACTGACAATCAATATTACTTCGCTTCTTCCATATTCTTAAACCATATCGACGAGAGATAGCCGTTTTCGCAGTTATAGAGACTGATGAAAGAGTAATGGCCCGTATAATAGAAGGTAGCTACATGATCCTCTACCAGATAACCATTGATCGTAACCTTTCCGTTCTTCGTAGAATAGGTAGTAGTGAAATCCTTCTCACCCTCTATCACCATGTGCAGGGTACCATCCTCATTAAACGTCATGGAACCCATGCAATCCTTCTTCTTTCCGTCTTTTGTCATAGTTATGATGCAATACCATGTACCCCTTATCGCTGCATCATGGCTCGTCTCATCAGATATATCATTCATCGACTTGCCGCATCTCATCTGGCATTCATTGCCGTTGGCGAATGTACCTACAATCAGCGGTCTCATATCGATGCTTATAGATACCCCGCTGCCCGTAAGCTTGTTACTCTCCTGCAGATGCACGCACGAGATAGTCTCGTTCAGCAGATTCTTGATGTTGAAGCTTTCCGGAGTGCCCACCTCGAAGCGGGTAGTAAGCCTGTCACCATCCATCTGCCAGTAGCCGAAGGCAGTGTTAGGCTCGATCACATAACCGCCTGGTGTCAAACCGCCACCCTCCTCATAGTAAACCATGTGGTTCTTATAGTAAGAATAAGTACCTCTGGTGCTGTTGATGGTCCACTCGTTTCCGGCAAGATATTCCTTCACCTTAGCCGCATTCTTCTCACTCTCGTCCTCGCTGCTGCTGCAAGCCGCCAGCGAAGCCGTCATCATTCCCATGGCAGCTACCGCAAGGATAGCCATCATGGAATGTTTCATCATTGTTAAAAAGTTCTTTTTCATATTCTTCTAATTTTTGTTTTAAAGCATTCAACACTTAACATTTAACATTCAACATTCAACAATACCACTCCTACCCTTACCTTCTTTCCGCAGTGCGGGCAGAAGGTGGAAGTCTGAATCATCTGCTGCTGGTTTTCTGAAACCAGTCCGTTTTCGTGAACCGGATAGGCTGGTTTGCTCGCTGCTGCCTGCTGCACGAAATTCACGTCTCGTTCGATGACACCTTCCGGTATATCACCCCACAGCGTAGCGTTCAGAGTTTCGCCTTCATGCTTCTTTCTAGCCTCTTCAAATTGTCTTAGCTTATCCATCGCATTCTGCGCACCCCATCGGGTTGGATTTAAATCAAACCAAGGTACCATATTCTTATTTCTGATGACTTCCAACCATTCATCTGCTTCCTCTTTCGTAATGCCAGGATAGGCTCTTCTTGTCAGGTCGCGCAGAATAAGTTCCAGCGGCATCTTACTGTTCTTTGCGCTTTCGAGTGCCTTTTTTCTCTCTTCCGCCTCTTCCGCTGGGTCGGGATAGAATAGGTCGGTGATGTCGCAGCCGATGCCTTCGGCTATCTGCATCAGCTTAGAGATGGTAGGATTTCCGTTTATGATCGGACTCATGTTCTGAGTAAGCAATCCGGTTTTCTTGCAAAGTTCAACCTGCGTCATATTATGTTCACGCAAGGCTCTTTTGATATCCAGTTTCTTCATAATCTTTATCTAATATATTATTGTTTAGGTGCAAAAGTATAACAAAATATTGATTTATGCAAGTTTTTTGGCGAAAAATTACTTATAAAATGGAATTTTCTTGAAAAATGTTTGGTTGTTTCGAGAAATCTCCGTATCTTTGCACCGTCTAAAAAATAAAACATTCGGAATATGGGAAGTATCGAAGCACGTGATGTGTCTCTGTTACAGAGACTGCATATACATATATGGCAGTGTGAACTCCCCTGATTGCGATGTAATGTCGCTATCGTGGCAAGCTCTTTCCTATATTCGAGCGTTTTATGCCATTAGACAAGGGGTTAAGGGCGCACTGCCTCTTTTATATATAATGTGTGCCCATGTCTAAAAAAATTAGTAATATAGTTATGAATGAAACAACAATCACCCTACCGATGGGTAAAGCTGACCTCCAGGAGGCAGCCATGGCAGTAATCGAGCAGCTTGCCACTGCATCACCCGATACCGGGAGCATGAGTCAGGAACAGTCTATATCTTATAATATGGGCTTGAGTATCCTTTTTGCGTGTTTGCGCTCCACTTTTGCGTAACCCCTAAGTTTCACCTTTTAAAAAGATTAAGATTATGATTCAGCTAACAAAACAGAGTAGTGATAGTGAGATTAAGGCTTACTTTATCCAAGTGTTAAACCTTTCGAGAAGCAAAGAGGAGTTTCCAGTGAATTTGGATGAGGTATGGGCATTAGCTTACAAGGAAAAAGGTAAGGCCGTAAGAGCACTTCGTACAAACGAATTGTTTGTTGAGGGTATTGATTATCAAGTTTTTACCCCAAATGGGCAAAAAACCGATGGAGTTTTTGCCCAAAATGGCAAAAAGTCTGATGACGCACAAGATGATGGTAGAAATGTGGGAGGTCGCCCACAGAACACTTATATGCTCAGCGTACCATGCTTGGAGTTTTTCATCGCCCGCAAGGTTCGTCCGGTATTCGAGGTTTACCGTCAGGTGTTCCATAAGGTGGCAGGAGGCAGTATCAGTCTCGGCAACCAGGTATTTCAGTCGGTACCTATGAGCCTGGAGGAGACCCTTGCACCTTTGGCTCGCTACAATGCTATGATAGAAGACCGCTTTGATATTGTAAGAGGCGCGTTAACCAATGCCGGTATAAAGGATGGCGGCGTAAATGAGCATGGCTCCTTGACTTTTGCTGCCAATGCTTGCCGTAATGAATATAAAGCTTATCGAACCTACATAAGTCAGCTGGTATATGTAGAGACCGCTTTTAAACTGGAAGGCCCATCTGCCTTTTCGCTGTATGATTATTATTCGGCAGAATAGGAAGAATATAAGCTGCACCTCATGGAAGTATCGGCTTTTTCAAGATGCACGACATGGAAGCATCGTCTATTTCAAGCTGCACGCCCTGAAAGGGCAGAAGCTCCTAGCCCAGGGCATCGCCCTGGGTATAGGCGTGTAGTTCCACCGCCCTGTAAGGGCAAAAGCCTTACCTAAACTACTAAAACGAATTAATTATTTTCTCCTCTAACTATTTGTGTTTTAAATAGTTATATTTTTCACTTTAAGTACAATTACCATTTCCCCGATGTACTGGCTTTGCACGGATAAACCCTTCGGAGAAAATAAATAATTGATATTTAGAGCAATACATTTGTGCGGTCTATCCTGAGAACTTTGATTCGCAAGGACGACTGCGCCGCCACACTGGTATTTTGCCCCCTGCCCCCCCCGTCTGGATCTGTCCGAAATGTGCGGACGGCACCCCCTAGATGCCAGGTGAACCCACTAGATACCAGACGCACCAACTAGATACCAGGTGCACCCTCTAGATGATG
>ENA-OZSK01000058-OZSK01000058.1-human-gut-metagenome-genome-assembly--contig:-NODE-58-length-25082-cov-8.333640_pt1 | contig 25082 bp, 16 predicted proteins | sample MGYA00244117_ERZ653956 | MGnify/ENA primary metagenome ERZ653956 (study PRJEB26926, sample SAMN06164473) | human gut metagenome | biome: ENVO:00009003; feature: ENVO:2100002; material: ENVO:00002003... | reverse complement strand
CGTGGGCTCGGAGATGTGTATAAGAGACAGAGGTGGAACGGCTGGCTGCGGCAGGGCAGTGGACACCGCTGTACGATAAGCTGACACCCTATGTGCTGGGCATGGAGGAAGCGCCCGGGCTGAAAGGCATGAAAAAGCGTCTGGGCGGCGACCACAAGGCGGAGATCAAGACCCGCTCGGACGAAGCCGCCGCCTTGTTTGAGCAGATGACCCAGCTCATCTGCTGCTCCGAGGCCGAAGCCGAGACCGACCGGCAGATCACCCTGCCCCGGCTGCGGGCGCTGTTTGCTGCCGTGCGGGACTTCGATGCCCGGTTCACGGCCAGAAAAAGGGAGCGCAAGCTGCTGGAATTCAGCGATTTTGAACACCTTGCCCTGCGGCTGCTGCGCACCCCGGAGGGAAAGCCAACCCCTTTGTGCGAGAACATCCGGCAGGACTACGCTGCGGTGATGGTGGACGAATATCAGGACACGAACGCTTTGCAGGATGCCATTTACCGCTGCCTTGCTTCCCCGGCGGGGGATGACCTGTTCCTTGTGGGCGACCTGAAGCAGAGCATCTACCGCTGGCGCTCTGGCGACTGGCGTATGCTGAACAACATCAAGGGCGAGTTTCCGCAGGTAAGCGACATGCTCGACATACGCACGCTGACGCACAACTACCGTTCGTCGCGCCGTGTCATCAACTTCAACAACGCTTTCTTCGAGCGTGCCGCCGAGATAGAGTTCAATGATCTTAAGGAGTGCTGCGGCGAGGACGACATGCAGCTTGCCGAACAGCTGAAGAGTGCGTATGCCGACGTGTGCCAACAGGTGCCCGACAAGCGCGAGGACTCCGGATACGTACATATCGAACTGCTTCCGCAGGACGACTACACCGACATCACGCTGAACAAGACGGTCGAGACAGTAGACCATCTGATAGAACTCGGCGCCGACCCGTCGGACATAGCCATCATCGTGCGCTCCAACAACACCATACAGCAGATTGCGGAGCACTTCGCCTGTGTGCGTCCCGAACTGAAGATTGTGTCTGACGAGGCTTTCCGTCTCGACAACTCTACGGCGCTGAACATCCTCGTAGCGGCGATGCACTCGCTGACGCACCAGGACGACAAGCTGACACGGGCGTACATCGCAAAGGCTTACCTCACGAAGGTGAAGGGCGTAGACCTCGAAGCTGCCAACCGCATGGTTTCTACCGAGGAGGGCGTAGAGGAAGCGTTGCCTGCCAGCTACCGCGACCACAGCGACGAACTGCTCGTGATGCCTATCTACGAACTTGCCGAACGTCTTTACAAGATATTCAGTCTTGAGCGCATCGTGGGCGAAGACGCCTATGTATACGCTTTCTTCGACTGCCTCACCAGTTTCCTCACCTCAAACACAGCCACACTCGACGACTTCGTTGAGGAGTGGAACGAGAACTTCGCGTCGAACACCATCCAGGCACGCTCTATCGACGGCATTCGCCTTATCACCATACACAAGAGTAAGGGCTTGGAGTTCAAGCACGTCATCATTCCGTTCTGCGACTGGCGCATGGAGAAGACCAACACTATATGGTGCGAACCTACGGAGGCTCCGTTCAAGGAGCTGCCGCTTGTGCCGGTAGACTTCAACGCAAAGCAGATGATGGGCACTATATACGAGCGCGACTACATCGTGGAGCATCTGCAGAACTGCGTAGACAACCTCAACCTGCTCTACGTAGCGTTCACCCGCGCCGAGCGCAGCCTCATCGTATTCGCACGCCGCGGCAACGCATCGCTGCGTTCGTACGTGATAGAGCAAGCGATAAGCGACATACAGCTGCCCGACTGCTCGCTCGATGGCGACCTCAACACCTCACCATCTCACCACCTCTCAGGGGGTGCACTTGTCTCAACTGCACCAACAAAACTCACCACCTCAGGGGGTGCACTTGTCTCAAGTGCACCAACCAATCTCACCACCTCACCATCTCAACATATCACCCTGACTTACGGCGAGATAGACACCACCAAGGAGAAGAAAAAGGCTGAGGAGCCGAACATCTTCACGCCGCACGTAGAGAACATCCTGCTGCCGATGAAGACCTACGCCTCGAACGTAGAGTTCAAGCAGAGCAACAAGAGTCGCGACTTCATCAACGACGAGGCTGACGACGAGCAGGCCGAGCAGCAGTCGTACATCAAGACGGGTCTGCTGCTCCACTATCTGTTCTCGAACATCGAGACAGCCAACGACGTAGACAGCTGTCTGCACGACATGGAGATGGAAGGTCTGTTCGACGAGAGCGTCATCACGCCGAACAAACTGAAGAACATGCTACACAAGCGCTTCTCTAACCCAAAGGTGAAGGAGTGGTTCGGGGGCGGCTGGACGCTCTTCAACGAGTGTTCCATCCTAAGCTACGACCCCCACACCGACAAGCTGACGGAACACCGCCCCGACCGCGTGATGAAGCGCGGCGACGAGGTGCAGATCGTCGACTTCAAGTTCGGCAAGCCGCAGCCCGAGTACACCGACCAGGTGCGGCGCTACATATCGCTCACACACGACATGGGCTACACCGACGTGAAGGGCTACCTCTGGTACGTCTATTCGGACAACATCGTTGAAGTTTAACAAAAAAAGGAAAACAACATGAACAAGACATTCTTAGAATATGTCGCAGAAGATATAATCGGCAAGTACGGCACCGACCTCTCGCGCATCGCCGTGGTGTTCCCGAACAAGCGCGCCGCTCTGTTCCTCAACGAACATCTTGCACGTATTGCGGGTCAGCCCGTATGGAGCCCAGCCTACATCACTATCAGCGACCTCTTCCGCCAGCATACCGACATCAAGCCAGCCGACCCTATAAAGCTCATCTGCGACATACACAAGTCGTTCACGAAGTGTACGGGCATCGACGAGACGCTCGACCATTTCTACGGCTGGGGACAGCTGCTGCTTGCCGACTTCGACGACATCGACAAGAACATGGCAGACGCCGACAGCATATTCTGCAACCTTAAGGACATTCACGAGCTCGACGACATTTCTTATCTCGACGACGAGCAGAAAGAGATGCTGAAGCGCTTCTTCGCCAACTTCAGCGACGACATCGAGTCGGAACTGAAGAAGCGCTTCCTCAGTCTGTGGTCGCACTTCGGCGACATCTACCACGACTATAACCGCCGCCTCACCGAGCAGTGCATAGGCTACGAGGGCGCCATATATAGAAAGGTGGCAAGCGAGGAGACGCTTCACCTAAAGTACGACAAGTATCTGTTCGTAGGCTTCAACCTCATACAGAAGGTGGAGCGTGTGCTGTTCAGCCGACTGATGAAGGAGGGCAAGGCGAAGTTCTATTGGGACTTCGACGAATACTACATGCTGACAGCCAGAGCGCAGCAGTCTGCTTCGGTTTTGAACAACACGGCGTCGTTCGCCGCTTACCTAACCGACTTCCCCAACGAGCTCGACAACACCAACCGCGACATCTACGCCAACATGCGCCGACCGAAACGCATACGCTTCATATCCTCGCCCACGGAGAACGCACAGGCGCGCTTCGCGAGCAACTGGCTTCTTGAGAACGACCGCTACAAGGCTGGCCGTAAGACAGCCGTCGTGATGTGCGACGAGAGCATACTGCTGCCCATAATGCACAGTCTGCCACCCGAAGCCGACAAGGTGAACATAACGAGCGGTTTTCCGCTCGCCATGACGCCCGTAGCGTCGCTCGTGATGCTGCTCTTCGACCTCTACACGCTCGGCTTGCGCAAGAAGGGCACCGCCTTCAACCCCCACTACCTTAAGAAGCTCATGGCGCATCCCTACGCACGCCACCTCCAGGAGGTGCACTTAAAGGAGATGAATGATGTGCACTTAAAGGGGGTGCACTTAAAGGGGGTGCACTTGTCTCAAGTGCACCAAAAAGAAGAACAGCAAATAATAGGAGATAATTCAGGGTGCATGGGTATGGCAGGAATGCCATACCCTCCTACAAGTGCGGCACTTCTGCACCACATTGCCACCCTAGTGAAGCAAGTGGGCATAGCTACAAAGCAGGAGGGCGATGCACTCACGCAGGAGTCGGTATTCCGCATGTTCACCATACTCAACCGCCTCGCGGCATTAGCAGACAGCGGTGACCTCCTCGTCGACAACACCACGCTGCGCCGACTGGTGTCGCAGCTCGTCAGCTCGTCATCGATACCGTTCCACGGCGAGCCCGTTGTGGGCGTGCAGATAATGGGTGTGCTCGAGACGCGCAACATCGACTTCGACAACGTGTTGCTGCTATCGTGCAACGAAGGCAACATGCCGAAAGGCGTAAACGACTCGTCGTTCATACCCTACTCCATACGCAAAGCGCACGGACTCACCACCATCGACAACAAGGTGGCTATCTACTCCTACTACTTCCACCGCCTGTTGCAACGCGCCGGCGACATCACCATCGCCTACAACAACTCTACCGACAACGGACACACCGGCGAGATGAGCCGCTTCATGCTGCAGCTGCTCGTGGAGAGCGGACAGAAGATAGACCACTACAGTCTGACAGCGAAGAACCAGCCGACGCCTCTGATGCCGAAAGCCATAGAGAAGGACGAGACTGCCCTCAGCAAGCTCGAGGAGATGAGCCGCCTCTCGCCATCGGCTATCAACACGTACATACGCTGCAAACTGGCGTTCTACTACCAGTACATAGCGCACATAAAGGAGCCAGACAGCGACCCCGAGACTATCGACAACCGCATGTTCGGCAACATCTTCCACCGCGCAGCTTACCTTATATATAAAGACATCACCGACCATAGTCCGGTTATTGAGAAGGCTCACATACAGGCTTATCTCAGCAACCGCAAACTACTGGCAAGCGTAGTAGACCGCGCCTTCGAGGAGGAGGAATGCAAGACCAACAACGGACTGCAGATCATCAACCGCGAGGTGATAATAGAGTATATCACCAAGCTGCTGAAGATAGACCAGCAGCTGTGCCCGTTCAGCATCCTGGCTATGGAGGAAGAAGCGAAGGTGTACACGCAGCTGTCGTTCACCATCCCACCATCTCACCACCTCACCACCTCACCAGGGGGTGCACTTGTCTCAAGTGCACCAACCAAGCAGTACAACCTCACCATCGGCGGCATCATCGACCGACTCGACGTCGTCACCGACAAGCAGACAGGCAAGCGCCGCATACGCGTAGTCGACTACAAGACGGGCAACAAGCCGTCGAGCGCGATAAAGAGCATCGAGGAGGTGTTCGACCCGAAGAACATCGCCAGCAAGCACTCCAACTACTTCCTGCAGGCGATACTCTACTCGCTCATCGTGAGTCGTTCTAAGGAGTGGAACGCGGCTAACGACGCCGTCAGCCCCGCACTGCTTTTCATAAAGCAAGCCGCAACCAACGACTACGACCCGACGCTCTGCATCGACAAACACCCGATAAGCGACGTGACGGTCTACGAGGAGGAGTTCCTCACGAAACTTAAGGAAACCGTAGCCGACATGTATTCCCCCAACACCGCCTTCACACCTACAGACGACAGGAAGAAGTGCGAGCTTTGCCCGTACAGAATGTTGTGCGGACTATAGTAACTCTTTTGCAAAAGTCATCGTCACCCGTACGCAATCCGATCGGACGGCGAACGCAACCCAATCGGGCGGCGGACGCAATCTGATCGGACGGCGGACGCAATCTGATCGGGCGGCAAACGCGAACGGTGACGACCACGGATGTGAACAAGAAGATGATAAGAGTTTGCGGAATGATGTCATTCATTACTTTGTCAGATGTTAAATAAGATAATTCTTGTTAAACAAATCATATCTTACCTCTCATGTTTATACCTTTGCGAACAATTTGATAATCTAAAGGATAACATTGTTTAATAAAAAAAAGAAAAACATGAGAGAAGATACAGAAAAATCGGTAGTCTGCAACCATAATAAAATTGGCTTCTTGGGATTGCTCGTCACTTTAGGCATCGTGTTTGGCGACATCGGAACATCACCACTCTATGTGATGAAAGCCATCCTGCACACAGGCGAGACCATCGACGAGAGCACCATCCTGGGCGCATTGTCATGCATCATCTGGACACTCACCCTACAGACCACCATCAAATACGTATGCGTGGCTCTGCGAGCCGACAACAATGGCGAAGGAGGCATTCTCGCCCTTTACGCCCTGCTGCGCCGACTCAAGAGCAAGTGGATTTACATATTGGCCATCATAGGCGCCAGCACCTTGTTGGCTGACGGAATCATCACCCCTGCCATCACGGTTACCACAGCCATCGAAGGACTCGAAAGCATCAGTCCCCACCTGCCAGTCATCCCCATCACACTGGGCATCATCACCATCATCTTCTTTGTGCAACGCTTTGGCACAGAGAGCATAGGCAAGTCGTTCGGAGTATTCATGCTGATATGGTTCCTGCTGCTGGGCGTAACGGGAGCTTTCAGCATCACCTCTTACCCATTGATTCTGAAGGCATTCAACCCCTACTATGCTGCCATGCTGCTGGCAAAATCTCCAGAGTGGTTCCTGATTCTGGGTGCCGTGTTCCTCTGTACCACCGGTGCTGAGGCACTTTACTCCGACCTGGGTCACTGCGGCAGAAAGAACATCACCATCAGCTGGCTTTTCGTAAAGGCCATGCTCATCCTCAACTATTTGGGTCAGGGAGCATGGGTGCTGAACCATATCCAGACTGCCTCCACCGTGAATCCGTTCTTTTCCATCATGCCCCAGAACATGCTGATTTTTGCCATCATCATGGCCACGGGTGCGGCAATCGTTGCCAGTCAGGCACTTATCAGCGGCACCTTCTCCATATTGAGCGAAGCCATGAACCTGCACTTCTGGCCACGCATGCGAATCAAGCATCCTACCCATGTAAAGGGACAGCTCTATATCCCGGTAATCAACCTCGCCATGTACATCGGCGTGGTTCTCATCATCCTGCTCTTCCGCGACTCCTCGCACATGGAGGCAGCTTATGGTCTCGCCATCACCATCACCATGCTGATGACCACCCTGCTGCTCGGTTTCTACCTGCGCACCAAGGGTGTGGCGCGCATCTTCATCCTGCTCTTTATGGGCGCATATTGCGTTATCGAGGGCATTTTCCTTGCCGCCAACCTGTCAAAATTCCTCGCAGGAGGATGGTGTACGATGCTTATTGGCGGAATCCTGTTCCTGATGATGTATGTATGGGTCCACGCCATCAAGATCCGCCATCATTACATCAGCACCAAACCGCTGAATGAGTATTATCAGATTATCTCCGATATCAAGGCCGACGAGAGCATCCCCAAGTACGCATCCAATCTGGTTTATGTGAACCATGCCGACAAGGAAGGTGCGGTGGATGACAAGCTGCTCTATTCTATCATCAACAAGCAGCCCAAGCGTGCTGACCATTACTGGCTTATCAATCTGGAATTTGCAGATACTCCTGACACGCTGGAGTACAGTTGCGAGACCCTGGTTCCCGACACCCTCTACAGTGTAACCATGCGCATAGGTTTCCGCATTGAGCCTAGGGTGAGCCTCTATCTGCGACAAGTGGTAGAAGACCTGGTGGCAAGCAAGAAGGTAGATCTGAGAAGTACCTATCCTTCGCTCCGCAAAAACGGAATACCTGGCGACTTCCGCTTCATCATCATCCACCGCGTATATTACCCGGAGAGTTCCGACAACCGTCAACAGAACCTGCTGATGACCATCTATGCCCTTATCGGCAAGATAGGCATTGACGAGCCTAAGGCTTTGGGCCTCGACACATCCATGGTGGTGGTAGAACGTATTCCGCTCATCATCAACCATTGCAACAGAAACATCAGGCGCATCATGCAGATTGTGGAAGAATAGGAAGATTTTTCTAAACAAAAAAACAGTCGGATGATTACTTTTCGAATTATTATTTGTATCTTTGCACCTGAATTGCGCAAAGCAAAGTTGAAAGATAATAAAAAAGATAATTGAATGGGAAATCAAATCACAACTATGGAGCGGGGAATGCAGCAACGCACAGAACTGCTCCTGGGAAAAGATAATCTTGAAAAAATTCAGCAAGCGCGAGTGCTCATCTTCGGAATCGGAGGCGTGGGTTCATGGTGCGCAGAGGGACTGGTGCGCAGCGGCGTGCGCAACATCACCATCGTGGATAGCGACCGCGTATGCGTGACCAACTGCAACCGCCAGCTGATGGCAACAAGCCGCACCATCGGACAGGTAAAGGTAGATGCGCTGCGCGACCGCCTGCTTGAAATCAACCCTGAAGCCAACATCACGGCTTATCAGAAAATCTATCAGGCAGAAACCGCAGAAGAGTTCCACATGGAGGAATACGACTACATCATCGACGCCATAGACTCGCTGAAAGACAAGGCCGACCTGATTCTGCGTGCCACTGCTCTTCCAAAGGAAATCACCTTCGTATCTTCGATGGGAGCAGCCCTCCGCCGCGACCCTTTCATGGTGAGGAAAGCTGAGTTCTGGAAGGTTGATGGCGATCCGCTGGCAAGAGCCCTGCGCAAGAAATTCAAGAAGAACAAGACCTTCCCCCGCCGCAAATTCCAGTGCGTGTTCAGCGAGGAAAAACCGATGCAGAACATGAGCGACCAGCGACTCGTAGAGGACGAATGGACATCTACGAAGCCACAGATCAACGGCTCACTCTGCCACATCACCGCTACATTCGGAATGGCAATAGCAGGAATCGTTATCAATCACATCATCGAAAGATAATATTTTGAAGAAGGTATGATCAAGATACGCTGCGTGGTAGAACGGATTACCTACCAGAATCAGGAAAACGGATATTCCGTGATGAAAGTCAAGGTGAAGGGATATTCCGACCTGGTTACCCTGGTGGGAAACCTGCTGGATGTTCCAGTGGGAGCGGTACTGCTGTGCAATGGCGACTGGAAGATGGACAAGCGATACGGACAGCAGTTTGCCTGCGAAACCTGGGAAGAGGTAATGCCTGCCACCGTATATGGAATCGAGAAATACCTGGGCAGCGGACTGGTGAAAGGCATCGGTCCGAAGTTTGCTCACCTGATAGTGGAGAGGTTCGGAACGGAAACCATCGAGGTAATAGAAGAAGACATCAAACGACTCTACGAGGTTGCCGGAATCGGCAAGAAACGCGTGGAGAAAATCCGCGACAGCTGGGAGAAGCAGAAGGACATCAAGAACGTGATGATCTTCCTGCAGCAGTATGGCGTGAGCACTGCTTACGCCGCCAAGATCTACCGACAGTATGGCAAGGAAAGCATCGACAACGTGAAGGAGAATCCCTACCGTCTTGCCGATGACATCTGGGGCATTGGATTCAAGACCGCCGACGGAATAGCCAGTAAGATGGGTTATGAGAAGAACGATCTGAGAAGATGCAAGAGCGGAATCAGCTACACCCTAAACGAACTCTCCAACGAAGGTCACGTTTATGCTGTAGAAGAACAGCTTATAGAAGCCGCCAAGAAACTGCTCGAAGCCGATGAAGAACCTATCAGACAAGCCATAGCGGAAATGATCATATCAGAAAATCTCATCCGTGAGAACGAAGCCATCTATCTGCCTCCCTTCTATCATTCTGAACGAGGAACGGCAAAGAAACTGCTGGAGTTAATGCACGGTCAGGGACCTACCCTCTTCAATATGCAGGCCGATATCCAGGCAATAGAAAAGGCTTCAGGCATCAGATACGACGAGGTGCAGATTGCCGCCATTGAGCAGGCAGTACGCTCTAAAGTGATGGTGCTGACGGGTGGCCCTGGAACAGGAAAGACCACGACGACGCAAGGTATCATTTCTGCTTACAAAACGGCAGGAATGAGAATTCTGCTGGCGGCTCCTACGGGCAGAGCTTCCAAGCGAATGAGTGAGGCTACGGCAATGGAAGCCAAAACCATCCATCGGCTGCTGGAGTTTAATCCGCAGGACGGATACAAGCGCAACGAGGAGAACCCGCTGGAGGGTGATGCGCTGATCGTGGATGAGTGTTCGATGATAGACATCATCCTGATGTATAATCTGATGAAGGCGATTCCGGAGCACATGCGCCTGGTGCTGGTGGGCGACATTGACCAGCTGCCGAGTGTGGGAGCCGGAAACGTTCTACGCGACATCATCGACTCAGAGAAAATTCCGGTCATCCGACTCACCCGCATCTTCCGACAGGCGCAGTCGAGCCGAATCATCATGAGTGCCCACGCCATCAACCAGGGATATTATCCGGACACGAGCAACGGCAAACAGACCGATTTCTTCTTTATCAAGAATGAAGATCCAGAGCAAGTGGCTACGGAAATCGTGAATCTTGTAAAATACCGTCTGCCAAAAGCTTACAATCAGCCACAGAGTAACATCCAGGTGCTTACCCCGATGCAGAGAAGCGTGGTAGGTGCAGCCAATCTGAACATGATGCTGCAGCAGGCACTCAACACATCCAACATGGGAATCAGCCGTGGCGGAACCATCTACAAACTGGGCGACCGCGTAATGCAGATCAGAAATAATTACGACAAGAATGTATTCAATGGAGACATCGGAACCATAGAGAAGGTGAATATGGAAGACCGCACCATCTCCGTGAGTTTCGAGGATCATTCAGCTGAATACGAGGCAGCGGAGCTGGATGAGTTGACGTTGGCCTACGCCACCACCATACACAAGAGTCAGGGTTCGGAATATCCCATCGTGGTCATCCCTATCCTGATGACTCATTTCGTGATGCTTCAGCGCAACCTCATCTACACCGGAATCACGAGAGCCAAGAAAATCTGCGTGCTCATCGGTCAGCCCAAAGCCCTCGCCTATGCTGTAAGAAATCTGACTGTGAGCAGCAGAAACACGAAATTGAAAGAACGGTTGCGTGGCGAGATTGAGGCGGCAACAAATTCTTCTCCACTCCACTTCAGCAAGCCGTATGTTTTGCCTGAAGAGAATCAGCCAATGATGGCTGCTGAACCAGGAATCAAAAGAAAGGAATAGTGGTCTTGTCGGCATTGTACTTTACGGTAACCGTCTGGTTAGGAACTGAAGTCTCGATACTCTTGATTCCTTTCTCAAAACGGAGGTTGCTCTTGATTTTGTTCTCAGAAGCCTCACAGTGCATCTGAGGGGTAGTTGTGAAAACCACAGTCTTGATTTCTCGAAAAACAAGGCTAATTTCGCACAATTCGAGGGAAATCATTGAATTTTTTTATTATACTGGCTTATAATTCAGAAATTTTATCTAAATTTGCAGAAGCAAAGAAAAATCTGATGAAACATATAAAGACTGCATTGATAGGATTCGGATATCGGGGTAAACAATTGCTGCGGCTGTTACGCACGATTGAAAGCTATGAGATTGTCGGTATCGCCGACATCAACGGCTGCGGGGATTCGGAATCTCCGGGCGCTTCCTTCTATAAGGGCGAGGAAGCCTACAAGATGATGCTCGACGAGCAACAGCCCAATCTGGTTTTCATCACCACCCCCTGGCACCTCCACATCACTCACGCCACGGAATGCATACTGCGAAACTGCCATGTGGCTCTCGAAATCAAAGGCGGACTCTGCCAGGATGAATATGCCCCGCTACAGGAAATCGCCCAACAGAAAGGAGTAAAGGTTTTTCCGCTGGAGAACACCCTCTTCATGCGAGAAATCCTTGCTGTAAAAAGAATGGTGGATGAAGGAGCACTTGGAGAAATCATCTATATGAGAGGCGGTTACCGCCACGACCTACGCAAGCTGCTGCTCGATGACAATGGGGTGCTGGGTGGACGAAAAGGTACGGAAAGCGTGTGGAGAAGCCGTTTCTACTCGCACCACAACGCCGACATCTATCCCACCCATGGACTCGGTCCGCTCTGCATGATTCTGGGCATCGGGAAAACAGACCATCTCGCCTGGCTCACTTCCTTCGCCACCAAGGCGGTGGGACTTCGCCAGCACATGTCAGAAGATGATACTACTCCCATCACCCTGGGCGACATCATCTCTACGCAGATTGAAACCCAGGGCGGAACGCTCATCTCACTCACTCATGACACGACCCTGCCTCGCCCAAGAAGTCTCGACTTTGAGGTACAGGGTTCGCTGGGCATCTGGGACGGCGTGAACCGACGCATCTACCTGGAGGAGATGAACTCGGAAACCTGGCAAGACGACCACGCCATCCTGGCTCTATACGAAAGCCGCGAATGGCAGCTCTGGGGCGAGAAAGCCCTGAAGCACGACAGCCATCACCAGGGGATGGACTACATCATGTTGAGATGCGTTGCCGCTGAACTGACAAAAAACGCAAGCGCAGATTCGGCGGGAAGCATCCGCTATCCTGCCACGCTAAGCGATCTGGCCCTCTGGACATCGGTAACCCTCCTGTCTGAAATTTCCATCAGGGAGCATCGCCGTGTGGCATTTGGTTATTCAAGCGATTTGCAATATAAAAAGAACAAGAATTTATAAAACATATAGAATAAGAAACAGATATGATTACAGTTGATGGGTTGACCGTAGAATTCGGCGGCACCACCCTATTCAAAGACATTTCCTTCCAGATCAACGAGAAGGACCGTATAGCCCTGATGGGCAAGAATGGCGCAGGAAAAAGTACCCTGCTCAAGATCATCGCAGGCGTAAGAACAGCCACACGTGGCTCCGTTTCCGCTCCAAAAGACTGCGTCATCGCCTATCTGCCTCAACATCTGATGACCGAAGACGGAAGAACAGTATTCGAGGAAACCTGCCAGGCGTTCGCCCATCTCCACGAGATGCAGACGGAGATTGACCGCATCAACAACGAGCTCACTACCCGCACGGATTATGACAGCGACGACTATATGCAGCTCATCGAAAAGGTATCTTCATTGTCTGAGAAATTCTATGCAATCGACATGACCCACTTCAAGGAGGATGTAGAGAAGACTCTACTCGGTCTGGGCTTCGAACGCTCTGACTTCAACCGCCCTACCAGCGAGTTTTCGGGAGGTTGGCGCATGCGTATCGAGCTTGCCAAACTGCTGCTGAAATCGCCTGACGTGCTGCTCCTGGATGAGCCTACCAACCACCTCGACATAGAATCTATCGGATGGCTCGAAGACTTCATCATCAACAGTTCGAAAGCGGTGGTAGTGATCAGTCACGACCGAAAATTCGTAGACGACATTACAACAAGAACCATCGAGGTTACCATGGGCAGAATCTACGACTACAAGGCTACCTACAGCCAGTATCTGGAACTGCGCAAGGAACGCCGCGAACAGCAGATGAAGAAATATGAGGAACAGCAGAAGATGATTGCCGAGACCAAGGACTTCATCGAGCGATTCAAGGGTACGTATTCGAAGACTTTCCAGGTGCAGAGCCGCGTGAAGATGCTCGAAAAGCTGGAACTGATCGAGGTGGACGAGGAGGATACCAGCCGACTGAGACTGAAGTTTCCTCCGAGTCCAAGAAGCGGAGCCTATCCGGTTCAGATGAGTGACGTGGCGATGTCGTTTGATGACAAGCAGATATTCAGCGGCGTGAATCTTACCGTGGAGCGTGGCGACAAGATTGCCTTCGTGGGAAGAAACGGTGAGGGTAAATCTACACTCGTAAAATGCATCATGGGGAAGCTTCAGAACGAGGGTAAGCTGGAATTAGGACACAATGTCCAGATTGGCTATTTTGCTCAGAATCAGGCTTCTCTGCTCGATGGCGAGCTTACGGTTTTCCAGACGATAGATGATGTTGCCAAGGGCGAAATCAGAAATAAGATTCGCGATTTGCTGGGTGCATTCATGTTTGGTGGCGAGGATTCTACCAAGAAGGTAAAGGTTTTGTCGGGTGGAGAAAGAACCCGTCTGGCTATCCTGAAGCTGCTGTTGGAGCCGGTGAATCTGCTGATTCTCGATGAGCCTACCAACCATCTGGATCTCAAGACGAAGGATGTACTGAAGCAGGCGCTGCTGGATTTCGACGGCACGCTGATTGTAGTGAGTCACGACCGTGACTTCCTGGATGGTCTGGTCAGCAAGGTGTACGAATTCGGGCATGGTCGCGTCCGCGAGCATCTCTGCGGAATCTACGAGTTCCTGGAAACAAAGAAAATGGAAAGCCTTCAGGAATTGGAGAAGAAATAAAATCTCAAAAGGTATTTTACGAAAGAGAATGCTTCATTATTCATCGAATGAAGAAACGAAAAAGAGGGTGTGTCATAGACTTATGACACACCTTCTTGTATTTTCAAATAATTTCTTTAAAATTATTTCTTTTTCTTCAATTCCAACTTCGGAATCTTGACTTTCTGACCTGGTTTCAACAGGGAAGTACCATTCAGAGCTTCTACGTAACATTCCATTCCTGGACCTAAGTACTTTTGGCTGAGCGACTTGATAGTTTGTCCTTCTCTTGCCGTAACTACCGCGGAAACACCAATAATACGATAGGCTCCGGTTCGAACACGAGCATCCTGGTCGTATTTGCTGCTTGCCTGGGCAGCATGCTTTTCTGCCTGTTTTCTGGCTTCTTCTTTCTTCTTAGCTTCTGCAAGCTTTTTTGTCTCCTGCTGTTTCTTTGCATCTGCAAGTTTCTTTGCCTCAACCTGTCTTTTCGCATCAGCCAAATTCTTTGCATCAGCGAGTTTCATGGCTTCCAAATTCTTCTTTGCCTCAGCCGATTTTACATCAATTGATTGCTTATCAACCGTCGCATTCATATTCTGCTCGGCATTTTCGACTTTCTTGACAGCTTCACTTGCCTGTGCCATTCTTACACTATCCTCGATAGCCTTTTTGCGAAGAATTTCTTCCTGCGTTGAAGCAGACTTGGTTGGCGTCTTCTTCTCTGTCGCAATCTGCTGGTAATTATCCAACTGTAGAGCGAGATGATCACGCTGGGCAGCCATCTTGCCATAATTAAAAGCAAACCAACCAAAGCCTCCTATCATTGCCAGGAATACTACGCTCGCTGCAATAACCAGATAACGAGGCAAAACAACATGTCGCTTATCGGTTTCCTCATCTGAAGAAGGAGTTTCCTCATCTGAAGAAGCTTCCTCTTCAATAGGAATTTCAGTAATAGAGTTTTCTCCATCTGAAGGAATTTTCTCTGCAATAGGAATTTCAGTAATAGAATTTTCTTCATCTGAAGGAACTTTCTCTGCAATAGGAGTTTTCTCTGTTAATGTTGATTCATTTTCTTCATCAGAAACAACAGACTCAACTTCATTCTGAGCTGGAACTTCAGATTCCTTTGTTTCCAATTCAGAAGTTGCAGATTCAGATTCTTCCGGTTCAGATACTGCAGGTTTAAATACAGCAGGTTCTGTTGCTGCATGTTCTGATCCTTCCGGTTTCTTTTCTTCCGGTTCAGCAACATTTTCCTGAGACAATCTCTTCTCTCCTATCACAATCATTTCATCGCTAACAGGAGCATCGTTTTCTTCATCCAAAAAATCTATCACACCACTTGTTACAGGAGAATCCTGTTCAACGAAAGATTCTAAGGAAGAATTATCTGAATTAGGAACACACTCTAACGTAGAATCGAATACAGAACCGTCCTCTTCAGCATTTTCAAATTTTCTGTCGATTTCATCGAAATCAACACCATCATTCACCACAACGGTCTCAAACTGGGCGAAAGGCTTGTTCACAATCTCCTTCAGAATATTATCGGGCGTGAAGGAAATCTTGTCACGGCCCTCGATGATGATACGCTCGCCCGTGTTCACATCCACGCTTTCACGATCCTTCACCGCCATTACCTTAAAAGTACCAAGCCACTTCATCTTCACGAGCTTATCAGACTGAAGCCCCTCGTTGGCAACATCAAACATCTTTCTGATAAACAGTTCGGCATCCTGCAGACTGATTCCCGACTTCTCTGCCAGGCGCTGCGCCAAGTCGCTTAAACTAATCTTACTCATAGTCTTCACCTCCATTCTTCAGTTTTTCCTTGACACTGGCCACAGGGCGGAAGCCGAGTACGAGCTTAGGTGGAACAAGCTGGCGCTTCTTGGTAGTAGGATTAACAACCACACGCTCCAAGCGCTTCTTTACCTCAAACGTACCAAAGTTGGGGATAGAGACAGCCTCACCATTCTCAAATTCAGCAATCATGGCATCTATCACCTTGCGCACCATCTTCTGGGTGTCGTCCTGTGAATAGCCAGTCTGCTGAGCAAGTTCTGCAATATACTCCTTGTTATTCATTCTGATGTCAAAATATTACCTCCCATATTACTTTACCACTTCTCCGTAGAGATCAAACTCCTCGCTCTGGGTAATCTTCACATTGTAGAAGCAACCCACGCGCAGACGCTTCTCTCCTGCCTTGATCAGCACCTCAGGATCCACCTCTGGCGAGCAGAATTCGGTTCTTCCGATATAGTAATCGCCCTCCTTGCGGTCGATAATCACCTTCAGTATCTTGCCCACTTTCTCAGCCTCTACCTCTGCGCTGATTTCCTGCTGCAGAATCATCAGTTTGTCAAGACGGCGCTGCTTCACCTCGGCAGGAACATCATCCTCGTAGTTATTGGCACTGTAGGTACCCTCCTCCTCAGAATAAGCAAAGGCACCCATACGCTCAAAGCGCTGAGTACGAACGAATTCGAGCAATTCATGGAAGTCTTCCTGAGTCTCACCAGGGAAACCAACCATCAAAGTGGTGCGGATATGAATGCCCGGCACACGCTCACGGATGGTCTTGAGCAGATCAATGGTTTCCTGCTTGCTCACGTGGCGATGCATTCTGTTGAGCATATTGTCGCTGATATGCTGCAGGGCGATGTCAAGATACTTACATACGTTTGGCTTCTCGCGCATCACATCGAGCAAATCGAGCGGGAACTGGTTAGGATAAGCATAGTGCAGACGGATCCACTTCACACCCGGAATATCCGCCATGCGGCTGATGAGTTCGGTGATGTGATGCTTGCCGTCCAGGTCCACGCCGTAGTAGGTGAGCTCTTGGGCGATAATCTGGAATTCCTTCACACCATCGGCTACCAGTTGGCGCACCTCATCGAGTATTTCATCTATCGGACGGGAAACGTGCTTGCCAGTGATGATAGGTATGGCACAATACGCACAGCGGCGGTTGCAACCTTCAGAAATCTTGATATAGGCATAATGATGAGGAGTAGTGAGATGACGGGTTCCACTGCAAGCAGGCACATCAGCCTTGCCCAGTTCCTTGAGCAACTCCTTATAATTAAACTTACCATAAAACTTATCCACCTCGGGCATCTCTGCCTCCAGTTCCTTCTGGTAGCGCTGTGAGAGACAACCCATCACATAGAGCTTGCGGAGTCGTCCCTCTTCCTTAGCCTGGATGAACTCCAGAATGGTATCGATACTCTCCTGCTTGGCATCCTCGATAAAGCCGCATGTATTGATGACGGCTATTTCACCCTGTGGGCGTTTCGGGTCATGAACGCAGTGGTAGCCATTGTCCTCGAAAAGCTTCATCAAGGTCTCGCTGTCCACCAGATTCTTGGAGCAACCCATGGTTACTATATCTATCTGATTTTTCTTCATTCTTATCCTACTTATCCTATAATAATCTTAATCTAATTCTTTTCTCAACTATTTTACATCAAGCTTCATCTAATTCTTTTCTCAAAGTCTATAAGCACCTGTATTCTAGTGTTTAAAGAGGGAGTCAACAAATTCAGATTTATTGAAGAGCTGGAGATCCTCCATGCCCTCACCCAGTCCGATATACTTCACTGGCACCTTGAGCTGGTCGGAGATACCGATTACCACGCCACCCTTAGCCGTACCATCGAGCTTTGTGATGGCGAGCGAAGAGATATTGGTAACGGCAGCAAACTGCTTAGCCTGCTCAAAAGCGTTCTGTCCGGTACTTCCATCCAGAACGAGCATCACCTCATCCGGAGCCTCAGGCATCACCTTCTTCATCACCTCCTTGATCTTCTTCAACTCATTCATCAGGTTCACCTTATTATGAAGGCGTCCGGCAGTATCAATTAGCACCACGTCGGCACCGTTCGCCTTGGCGCTCTGCAGGGTATCGAAGGCCACGCTGGCAGGGTCAGAACCCATCTGCTGCTTCACCACTGGCACCCCTACTCGCTCGCCCCAAATGCAGATCTGTTCCACGGCAGCGGCACGGAAGGTATCGGCAGCACCGAGATACACCTTCTTGCCAGCCTTCTTAAACTGATAGGCGAGCTTTCCTATGGTGGTAGTCTTGCCCACACCGTTCACACCCACTACCAGAATCACGTATGGCTTATGATCGGAAGGCAAATCCCAGTTTTCATTGTCATCGGTATGATTTTCCTCTAGGAGGCTTGCAATCTCTTCCCTCAGGATTCTGTTGAGTTCTGAGGTAGAAACATACTTATCTCTTGCCACGCGTTCTTCGATACGTCGGATGATCTTCACGGTAGTCTCCACACCTACATCGGATGTGATGAGCACCTCCTCCAAATCATCAAGCACGTCATCATCTACGGTTGACTTACCAGCCACCGCACGCGCCAATTTTCCAAACACGCTCTCCTTGGTCTTTTCGAGGCCTTTATCGAGAGTTTCCTTTTTTTTGTTGCTAAATAATCCGAATAATCCCATATTTATAGCTATATTTTTTTGCAAAGATACGAAAATATTTGAAACTAGGAGCGTTTTTCTTAAAAAATATTGTTAACTTAGCAAAAGAATGTATAAATAATCGCTTCCTAATGGAAATATATCAAGTTATTTTTATACCTTTGTATGTTAGAAACACCTCCGAGCTCCTATACTCGGACGAGGAGGACAAGACATTAAACATTTAAACAACAGATCATGAAAAAGATATTTATCTCAATACTCGTGCTGATTTCTGCTCTCACCATGCAGGCACAGAATGTGCTTACCCCTGAGCAGCAGTTGGAAAAGGCGCAAAAAGAGTTAGAGGAAGCCAAAAAGGCACTGGAAGCAGCCAAGGCTCAGGCAGAAGCAGCCAAGGTGAAGGCGGAAGCTGAAAGAATGAAGAAGGAGGCAGAAAAGCTGAAGAAGAATGCAGAGAATTCGGTGCCTGCTACCAAGATGTCTGTGCCAGCTACAGAAACGGTGCCTGCGATGAAGATCCAGGATAATGCCACCAAGAAGCAGAATACTACCGGAAGTTCTGAAGGTGCGGGTTGGGTCGTACCAACCGTGACAGAGGAGATAGAAGAGAAAAAGGTGGAAAAGACTGCCGAGGGCGTGGTGCTCAAGGAAGATCCGAAATACCTGGCGGGAGCCATCCAGCTTAATGCCGAGGGAAAAGTGGAATTTGTTCTCGACACCCAGGCAAACGGAAAGAGTGCAGACGAAATCTACAACATCGTTTTCCAGTATATGAGCAAGCTCATCAAGAATGAGCAGAACATCAACAGCCGCATCCCCCTGGTGAACAGAAACAACAAGAACGAGCAGATCATCGCCTGTATCATGGACGAATGGTTTGTCTTCAATCAGTCGTTCATCTCTCTCGACCGCTCTGAGACTAAGTACCAGCTGGTAGCAACCATCAGCGACAACCATCTCCACCTCTCCATGACCCGAATCGTATTCAACTACGAGGAAGGCAGAAGCACCGGTTTCAAGGAGCCTGCAGAGAATGTGATTACCGACAAATATGCCCTGACCAAGAAGAAAAACGACTTGGCCAAGATCTACGGCAAGTTCCGCCGCGGAACCATTGACCGCAAGGACCAGATCTTCAATGATCTGACCAAACTTGTTCGAAAATAAAAATCATCTTATAAAATATGGATCAGACAAAAGATAACAACATAACAAACATCCCACAGAGCGAGGAAACCGCAAAGGCGCAGCCACAGAGCCAGAGCCATGAGGCGTCTCAGACGCAGCCACAGACCAGCTATGCCGTGCGCCCAACCCGTCGCCAACACAGAAGATTGGAGTATGCAGACAAGAGCAACATGCTCGTAGCCAGAAACTGGCTCAACATCGGATTTATGCTCTTCGCCATCGTAGGTGTCATACTCTGGACCCAAATGGATGACCGCACGATTGCCAATGTAATGCTGATCATCGGCGTAGTCTTGAAAATTGCCGAGGTTTGCATCCGACTATTCAAAAAATAAGAAAGGTTTGCATCCGACCATTCAAAATAGGCTTGCATCCGCTTATTCAATAAATAAGAAATGAAGAAAATATTATTCTCTACAATCCTAGCTTGTGCTGCAGCTCTACCAGTTGCGGCACAACGCGATTTTACGGATTTCAACAATAACGAAGACTCACAGTTCCGCCCACAGACCGGCAACCGCATCAACACCGACTCGCTGGGCACTGACAAGGAGATTCCGAAGGGCATCAGGGTATGGACTGTGGATGAGAGATTTGGAGATACCCGGGCTGCCGTGGTGGACACCATGCAGGCAATGTACCAGAACACTACCTTCACCGAAGGACTGCGCGGAGAGTACAACACCCTGGGCAATATGGGTACCGCCCGCATCAACCGCATCTTCATCGACCGACGCAACACGCAGGGCAACTTCATCTTCACCGAGCCATACGACAACATCGTTACCCCGGTGAGTGACTTTCACTTCACCAACACCTACTCGCCTATCACCAACATCACGCTGAATAGCTGCGGTGACAGAACCAACGGTGAGGATGACTTCAAGGCAATCTTTGCGGTAAATGCCAACAAGCAGCTAGGTGGCGGATTCCGATTCGACTACAAATACGGTCGCGGCTACTACGATGCACAGAGCACGGCGCACTTCAAATATACGATGTGGACTTCTTATCTGGGCGACCGCTACCAGGCGCACTTCCTCTTCAGCACCAATCACCAGAAGGTGACGGAGAACGGAGGTATCTCCAATGATGACTACATCAAGCATCCGGAGCTCTTCACCGAGAGTTTCGCCACCAACGAAATTCCTACCGTGCTGCAGCAGAACTGGAATCGCAACGACAACCAACACATCTTCTTCACCCATCGCTACAACGTGGGCTTCAGCCGCAAGGTGAAGATGACAGAGGAAGAAATCAAGGCTAAGAAATTCGCAATGGAGTCTGCTAAGGACAATGCAGCCGAGGAAGCCAAGGAGGAGGCAAGAAAGAAGGCAAGAGAACAAGGCAGGGAGTTTGACGAAAAGGCTTTCGATAAAAATCAGAAGAAGCTGTTCTCAGGTCGTCCTACAGATGCAAAGATTGCCGGCGATGAACCAGCCAAGAACAACAAGGCGATAGCTGCGAACAAGGCTGCCCAGGACTTCAAGGGCGACAGCACTCGAATTGCCGTAAACAGCAAGACAATGGCAGACAGTCTGCTCACCGTAGAGAAGAAGAAAGCGCAGGACTCACTCTTCTTCAAGACTGAATATGTTCCAGTTACAAGCTTCATCCACACAGTGCAGTTTGACAACTATAAGCGCATCTACCAGGCTTACCAGACTCCACAGGACTACTATCTCAAGGAGTACTACAATGCCGGCAAGTTTACAGGCGATTCTATCTACGATCAGACCCGACACTGGCGCATCAAGAACACCGTGGCAATGGGAACGCTCGAGGGATTCAGCAAGTGGGCAAAGGCTGGTCTGAAAGCTTTCGCCAGCTATGACCTCCGCCACTACGAACTGCCGAATACCGAAGGCGGATTTGAGAAGTTCAATGAGTATGCGCTGAGCGTAGGCGGTCAGCTGAGTAAGACTCAGGGCAAGACCCTTCACTATAATGTAGTGGGCGAGGTAGGACTCACCGGAGTAGATGCCGGTACCTTTGCCATTGATGGAAGCGCAGACATCAACCTGCCATTCCTGGGTGACACCGTACAGGTAAGAGGCGATGCATTCATACATCACGAAACGCCATCGTTCTACTATCGCAAATATCACGCCCGACATCTCTGGTGGGATGATGATCTGAGCAAGATTATCCATACCCGCATCATGGGAACTCTGAGATTCGGCAAGACTAACACCACGCTGCGTGTGGCTGTGGATGAAATCAAGAACTATACTTATTTCTCACAGCAATATACGATTACAGAAAATGGTCTGCGCACAGGCGTGACAGTGACACCAATGCAGAGCGGCGACGCCATCAATCTGATTACAGCGCAGCTGCAACAGGACTTCAAGTTCGGTATTTTCAACTGGCAGAATATGATTACCTACCAGCATACCAGCAGCAAGAGTACCCTGCCAGTGCCAGACCTCAACGTATATACCAACCTCTTCATCAAGTTCAAGGTGGTAAAAGTACTGAATATCGAGCTGGGTGCCGACGCCAGATACTTCACCAGCTACGAGGCTCCGGATTATTCTCCTTACATCGGTCAATATACCGTACAGGGCAACGGCGAGAAGAACGTGAAGGTGGGCAACTACCCTATCGTCAATGCCTACGCCAATGTTCACATCAAGCACACCCGCTTCTTCGTGATGATGAGCCATTTGAATGCAGGTCAGGGCGACAAGAACTACTTCTTCACCCCTCACTATCCGATGAACCAGCGAGTTTTCAGAATGGGTGTAAGCTGGAACTTCTTCAACTAGGAAGCGAATCTTTTCCACAAGAGATTCTTCTGAAACAAAATAGAAGCGAATCTTTTCTTAATGAATAACAACAAGGAGCGAGGTTCCCCAAAAACCTCGCTCCTTATAATTTAAAAGCAACAATATGATGGTAAAGACAAATTCTATCAAGGCATGGTTTCTCGCCGCCCGCCCCGTCACCCTTTCGGCAGCGGCAGTACCGGTGATGCTGGGAGTAGCCCTGGCATACAAGGATTCAAGTGCCAACTGCCAATGGGTTCCTACCCTGCTCTGTCTGCTCTTTGCTTGGATAATGCAGATAGACTCCAACTTCGTGAACGACTTCTTCGATTTCAAGCATGGCAACGACGATGAAACCAGATTAGGTCCAAAGAGAGCCTGCGCCGAAGGCTGGATCACCATGAAAGCCATGAAATGGGGCATCATCAGCACTACACTTCTGGGCTGTATCATCGGTTTGCCCCTCGCCTTTTACGGCGGAAAGGAGATGATCATCGTGGGTATCTGCTGCGTCCTCTTCTGTTTCCTCTACACCACCAAACTGAGCTATCTGGGATTGGGCGACCTGCTGGTACTTCTCTTTTTCGGCATCGTGCCGGTCTGCTGCACCTACTACCTGGTCATGCCTGAAGGAATGCAGACTGTATCAGCAGAAGCCATACTGACTTCCATCGCCTGCGGACTGGTAGTAGATACGCTGCTCATTCTGAACAACTATCGCGACTACGACAACGACATCAAGGCGGGCAAGAAGACACTGATCGTTCACATCGGCAAGAAAAACGGCGAGCGCCTATACTGCGCACTGGGCAACATCGGTATCCTCATCATGATTGGAATCAACATCTATGGTGCACTTGCCTACGATGCAGATACTAGGTTTTTGCCTTTCGCCGCCACATATCTCGTGGTGCACAACCGAACATTCGCCAAGATGAGGAAGATAGGAGAAGGCAGAATGCTGAACAAGGTACTGGGCTACACGGCTCTCAACATCTTTACCTTTGGTATGATCTCTACCTTCATCATCCTTGGAATGATGTGGTAATCCCAAAGATACCCGCCCCCTCTGGAATGGCATGAGAAGATTCTAGAATGAGAAGATAACATTCAGAAATAATAATTATATAATGTACGCGCGTACATTATTTATATAAAAGAAGAAAAAGTATGAAGCAACAAGTAAATCTCGAAATCATGCAGTTTGTGGAAACACAGATTCTGCCCAAATATACAGAATTTGGCGAGAGCCACGGATTGCGCCACGTAACCCGTGTCATCAAAAACGCCCTGAAACTCGTACCTGTAACAGGTGCCGACATCGACATGGTTTATATCGTTGCCGCCTATCACGACCTGGGAATGAGCGGTCCGCGCGCCATCCACCACCTCACCAGTGGCAAAATCCTCCAGGCTGATGCCAGACTGAAGCGCTGGTTCACTCCCGAGCAGATTAAAATCATGAAAGAAGCCGTGGAGGATCACCGCGCCTCCTCCAGTCGCCAGCCACGAAGCATCTATGGCAAGATTGTAGCCGAAGCCGACCGCGACATCGATATTCACGAAATTTTTCTTCGTGCCATCGAATATGGAAAAGAGAACTATCCCGGAAAAGGAAAGGAAGAGCAATGGCAGCGGTTCGCCGACCACATGGACGAGAAATATTCCCGCAACGGCTACATCAAGCTCTGGATTCCCAACTCACCCAATGAGAAGGCTCTGAAAGAGCTGCGGAATATCATTGAGGACAAGACAGAACTCAGGAAATATTTCGAAGAAATATACGAAGAGCTCAGGAAAAAGAAGTCTTGACCCTTGAGAGAAACAAGGAAAAGGGAGTTCTGGCTTTTGATAAAGAAGATTTTTCGAAAAAATCAGCAGAAAGATTTGGTAGTTTCAAAAGATTGCATTATCTTTGCAGTATAGAAAACCCAAAGACTTCTATCAATGGATGATAGCCTATGCTATGTCTATTCGACAAAGATATAAGGGTCGTGTCGGTTCGATCGGGATACTCATCAAATTACACTTATGAAACCGAGAAGACTTCTCTTGCCTATGGCGGGCCACATAAACTGACATGTCAACTAAGCTGCAAAGCCGGTGGATTACAAAAGCGGAGAGCTCTCAAATGTTTATGACATTCGGAGTTTCATCACATCATCGAGCGACCCTTTCCTACAGGAGGCAGATTTCCAATAATTGGTAAATCTGCCTCCTTTTTTGTTGACAAAGTCAGCTTATCCCCTATAATTCCTCCCAAAAACAAGAAAAATCAAGAAAATATGCATATTTCTTGAAAAAAGTTGCAGAAAAATTTGGTGGAACAAAAAAAATGTAGTATCTTTGCACCCGCATTTGAGAACGATGCTTGTTGATTTGGCAACAATATCCAATTGGAAGGTTGGGTGAGTGGCTGAAACCACCAGTTTGCTAAACTGACGTGCGGGATTACCGTACCGGGGGTTCGAATCCCCCACCTTCCGCAAGCGGAGTTCAAGATTGCATTGTTGGTCGATTCATCTAATGGTTAGGATACAAGATTCTCAATCTTGGCATAGGGGTT
>ENA-OZSK01000030-OZSK01000030.1-human-gut-metagenome-genome-assembly--contig:-NODE-30-length-30570-cov-10.673439_pt1 | contig 30570 bp, 42 predicted proteins | sample MGYA00244117_ERZ653956 | MGnify/ENA primary metagenome ERZ653956 (study PRJEB26926, sample SAMN06164473) | human gut metagenome | biome: ENVO:00009003; feature: ENVO:2100002; material: ENVO:00002003... | reverse complement strand
TAGGACATTTGTCCCTTAACTTCCCTCTAACTTCCCTAACTTCACTTAACTTCCCCACATACGAAAGTTCAGTTATTGATTAAAAAAGTTTGATAGGGCTTGCATCAGAGAAGGTATTCAATAGTCTTACCTCGCCCTCGTATCCGTAGAAATCTACCAGATATTTTTTTATTCGCTCTTGCAGGTGTCGAAGCTCCATCATAATGGCAGGACGCTGGGATTTACCGCTCTTTCTATCCCATTTCGAGATATATCGGGTCTGATAATGAGCCTTGCGGGCATTGTCAACATCCTCATAGCTGGTACCCTGACCTACACCCATATCCACAAAGCGCATATAGTCGTTGAACTCAAAAGCCATCGTCACCTTGCCGTAATCACCAGCCTCTATAATCTTACCAGCAAAGGATTTTGCACCCTCACCAGTAGAATGCCATGCGCCCTTAATATCGCCACGTTTCTGGTTTACTACGGCATAGCCGTTATACACCTCCTTGGGATAGATGCACTGCGTCATGGTGTTTACTTCCAACTGATTGATGGTTTGCTGGAAGAAACGTGATGCTACCCTACTGAATGGAAACATCGGATTCTTGATAGGCTGTCCCATAATATGATACTCCTTTCTTAAAAAGACTTTCGCCCTACCCCTAACACCATAGGCAAGGATAGGGCGATATAGTCAAGATACAATTATTATTCTTTGATAATATACTTGTCATTACCGCCGCAACCGAACTTGTAAAGCGGTTGCAGGCTTTTCCAATCTACTCCGGCTACAAGCCATTGTCCGGAATATAGCTCACCTATTAGTCCGCACGAGATAGAGGAAATATCAACAGACTGCAATTCGGACATGATAACCGGATCATCGGCAAAGGACCGCCCCGTTACCGGGCAAACTCCTTTTCGCTTCACCTCCACCATCCATGAAACAAGGTCTTTGCAATACTCCATCAAATCGACGGATGCCTGCTCTATCTTTGCACCATCGTATCGTCCGAGGGTTTGAGGCGAGTCTTTTACCTTGGTAAGAAACCACACCTGGTGAGATACCATCATCTTTCCGGCTGATTGAAACTCGCCTGTACTCAATACGCTATATAGCATACAAGGTGAATGCACGATATTGGCATTACGGGAGAAGATATTCTCCAGGTCAATATAGCGGATGCGGAAGAAACTCTGTTCTTCCAGCTTCTTGCTTGTCGGGTTATGGGATAAGGGCTTATATATCGTAGCCCAGTGTTCCAAAACATTTGATATTGTCATATTTCAAAGGGATTTTAACACATTATTAACTGATAGCGTACAGAAATTAAGAGTTGTTGGCACTATATATCGTAAGCATCACCAGCTGATTTCGACGGAATCCACTCATCTTTATCTGCACCATTATCCGGCTTGGCTGTATTATCTGTATCTGCCTTATCATTATCCTTTGCCTCTTCTTTCCCGCTATCCTCCTCTTCCTCTTTCATCAAGTCTGTCAGCTTCACATTGAAGTGCCTTTCGGTTTTATCGGCCACAATCTTCTGCATCACTCTTGCCCAGGCAGCCCCATTACAGGTACTCTCGTTTTCTAGGATGCTTACGAGCTGCACACCACAATAGATAGCAGCAAGATAGTTGGCGAGATGGAGAGGATTCTGGAAATCGAGTATCACGGTATCTACCATCGTGGCAAGGAATATCGCAAGGATAAGGACGGAGAAATCCTTCACCATCTTTGCCATTTTCTTGGATTTCAGTTTGCCGTCGATTTTGCATCGAGGGTCTTTCTTGATAGCCTCCTGATAGCGGGAATAGATGCGACAGTTGCACCGCCATGCCGTATAGCAGTCGCAGATAAGGGCGAAGAAGCATACGGCGATGTAGTTAAGGGATGGTTCCAGGACACACCACACCAAGCCGATGATGGCTGCAAGAAACCTGATAAGGTTTGGAATTAAACTTTGCATTTCTTTTTTCTTTTTAATGTTATCCTATGTTGTCTTTAATACGATACAAAGGTAGAATATTTTTGTCCTATGAGGGGGACAAAATATAATGTTGAGTGTTGAGTGTTGAATGTTGAATGTTAAGTTGAATGTTGAGTGTTGAATGTTGAGTGTTGATTTTTGCCTAACGGACTCAAGGGCGCTAGCCTAATTAAACATTCAACACTCAACATTCAACATTCTCTAAATCATTCAACATTATATTTTGTCCCAATCATTTAGGGGCGATTTCGTAATTTTGTGGGCAGATAAAATAAATAAAAAGGCGCAAAATGATTAATGAACAATTACAGAAAAAGATAGATCAGTCTATCCGCCTCCTGCAAAGCGTACAGAAAAGGTACGATGGAGAGATAAAACTGGCTTATTCGGGCGGTAAGGATAGCGACGTGATCCTGCAGCTTGCAAAAGAAGCTGGTATCAGATACAGGGCGATATACAAGAACACGACCATCGACCCACCAGGCACTATAGCCCACGTGAAAGAGATGGGTGTGGAGATTGTCAGACCTAAAGAAAATTTCTTTCAGCTTATCGCAAAGAAAGGGTTTCCTAGTCGCTTTAGCCGTTTCTGCTGTGAAGTTCTGAAGGAATATAAGGTGCTCGATAAAACCGTTATCGGTGTGCGCAAAGCGGAAAGCAGAGCGAGAAAGGAAAGATATAACGAGCCTACCGAGTGCCGATATTTTGGCGCAAAGAAAGAAGAGAACCATGTGGAGCAGATTTACCCTATCTTAGAGTGGACTGATGAAGACGTAAGGGATTTCATCCTTGATAGAGGCTTGAAGCTGGCTCCACTCTACTATGATACGGGGGGGCAAATCGACGTTACCCGAAGACTCGGCTGCATGTGCTGCCCCCTTGCTTCAAGACGCAAGCGACTGATCGAGTTTCAGAAGCATCCCCGCATAGCGAAGGCATACCTGCGTGCCGGACAGAAGTACTTAGATACGCATCCTAACTGCACGGCGCTGAAAAGATATGATAGCGTTTACGAATGGTTCACACGTGATGTGTTCTATTCTAATAATAAGGAGTGGAATAAGGTGAACGGACCGCTATTCGGTAAGCCGGATTTCAAGAAGTTTCTGGAAGAACAGTTTGGTATCGACCTTACCATATAGTGTTCCGGGGTTCGGGGTTTTTGAACACGAATAAAACGAATAAAACGAATTTCTGGATTCAATGCCCCACCAAGTTAACATTTAACATTTAACATTCAACATTCAAAAAGAGATGAGCCAATTAACACAGAACACCCTGCAGAGGATAGACAAATGGCTATCAAATGGTCTCAGCATGGAGACGATGTTCCCCAAACTGGAACAGCGGTACCGTATGCAGATCTGTGCTGAGTTTTACAAGCGCTGGGTACAGAATAACGACATAGACCCGCGTACCACCTGCCGCAATATCGCAAGGCGCGATTATACGCTCTTCGTAAACCAGGCAGGACAGGGCAACAAGGAGGCGCAGGAAATGGTGATGGCGCTGCATATTGATATTGACGAGGAAGGCAATATCAAACCCCGCACGGTTACGGAACTGAATAATGATGTGGCGGTATGCAACCATATTATCCGTTTCTTCCAGACCGACGAAAGCCCCCGCCATAAGGCGATGTATCTGAGCAGCGCTGAATGGCTCATCCGCACCGGTAAGCAGCAGAATAACGACCGTGCAGTGGATAAGGGTATGCAGGCGCTGGCTAATGTATATGGTAACTTCGTGGAGGATAAGGATGCTACGGACGAAATGCCGGATATGAGCCGCATTGCCATTACACAGGATGTAAGCATCGTGAAGCACGACCGCATCAACTATACTGATGAATACAAGCGCAAGATGGCGCGCAAGTATGGTCTTACGGTGAAGGATATGCAGCAGATAGCCGATGAGGAGAGTCTGAATGCTACTCCGGAAAAAGCTCCTGATTACTTCGACTACATGGAAGAGGTGATGGAAGAGAAGGAGGCTGACAAACAGGCTAAAGAAATGAAGGAGGAACCAGCCGATGAGTAAGCGATACGGAAATCATCATCCCAACAAGATACCTCCATTCCGTCCTGATCCGGAACACTGGACGAGGAAAAGCAGTCACGGCTGGAAAGCCAAAGTTGCCTACGAGAGCGAAGATGAAGCCTGCGAGTTTCTGAAACTGCACCCTAAAATCATGGCTGCAGGATATACGGCATACCAGTGCAAGGTGTGCTCGAAATGGCATGTGGGAAAGTTAAGATAATTAATAATTTATAGTTAATAGTTTATAGAGGATGGAATTAAATAAGATATATAATGAGGATTGCCTGGTAGGAATGAAAAAGATTCCGGACGCAAGCGTGGATTTAATCGCCACGGATGTTCCTTATAGAATAACATCGAGAGGAAACGCAGGCAGTTCGGGTGGAATGATGCAGAAGGATTTATCTATGAAGGGAAAAATCTTTGAGGATAATGATATAAAAATCGAGGAATACCTTCCGGAATTTTATCGCATTCTCAAAGATAAATCTCATTGCTATATCATGTGCAACCATATCAATCTTACCCATTTTCTAAAGGTAATAGATGAAAGTAATTTCCACTTCATCAAATGCCTGGTATGGGTAAAAGATAACAAGATTATGGGTCGTTTCTACATGAACCAATTTGAGTACATCATTATGTTACGTAAGGGGGGGGGAGCGAAAAACGTCAATAACTGCGGCATCTCCGATGTTCTTATGTTCGCAAACAAGAAAGATAAAGATAAAAACGGACAAAACCTTCACGATAGTCAAAAGCCAGTCGGTTTATTTCAGACGCTTATTTCTCAAAGCAGCAAAAAAGGTGAAACTATTCTCGACCCATTCATGGGCAGCGGTACTACCGCTATCGCTGCCATCCGAGAAAAACGCAACTTTATCGGCTTTGAATTAAACAAAGAATATTACGACAAGGCTTGCAAGCGCATCAAATTAGAAATGATGCAACCGAGCCTATTTTAAATCTGCGAAATTATGGCAAAGATTATTTATTTTGGAACCAATGGATGTTCCGGACACTACCCTATCGGTATTGATATGACACTGACAGGAGAAGAGTATAATAAATGGTGCGAGTGTGATAATGAATTCTGGATAGAAAACATCCGGAAAAATCCAGGTCGTCATCTGATTCAACATCACGGCGAAACCTACACCAACTACGGGGTGCCTTTCTCTGTAGATGAAGACAGAGTTGGAGACCATACCGAACTTTTCTGGGAGGGAATACACTCGGAAAAAGAAATAATAGAACTCATAAAGAATAACCCATTCTTGAAACGACAATTTAAAATGTAAGCAACAATGATAGTAATAAAAATCAAAACATGGAAAGACTGGAAACAGGACTTTCTAAAATGGGTGCAAGCGCCTCGGCGCAGTACCTGCAAGGAGTACGTAGATTATATGGAGGCTTTACAAAATCAGGTTCTCTACAAAATAATAAACGACACTTGCGATAAATACTGCAATATGCGTGAGGATCAAATTCAAGACATCACCGAGGCAGTCGAGAGATGCGTGGCTGAGTGTGCCAAAGAAACACGCAAGTTAATCGATGATTCCCAGCCAGCAAAATTTCTCTAAGACTGTAAAAAATACCTGGCATATCTGCGGATTTCAAATCCGCAGGAACGCCTAACGGACGCAATTACGCGGCTAAATCAACATACTTTAAGGATAACGAAATTTTAAAAATGAAGCAACCACATTTGATATACCTGACCAAATTCCAGCAGCAGTCTCTGTATATGGCTGCGAAGGATGAAAGGGTGATTGCCGCAAGACGTGTGGGTAAAACCGACGGTCTTGTGGCTCCCTACGTCTGGATGGCTTCTAACTCCATGCCCGGTATGCTGGGAGCCTGGGTAGCCATATCACGACAGCAGGGATTCGGCAAGACTATTCCTGGTACCATGGCTGCCATGGAACGAATGTTCGGCTTTACGCAGGGCATTCATTTCGGTTGGGGACGACCACCGAAGCACGCCCGTGAAGCTATCTTTAAGCCGAAAAGCTATGACAATATTATTTGGTTTGCAAATGGTGCCCAGTGGGTACTTATATCCCTCTCGCAGACCGCAAGTGCCAACAGTTACACTTTTTCTGCCATGGTGGGTGACGAGGCGCGATTCTTCCCATACAAGAAAGTAACCGATGAGTTGATGCCGGCATTGTCAGGACAGACTCACCCTTTGGGCAACATCAACTTTACTGATTACAACCCGCTCTATAAATCGACAAGATTCCTGTCTGATGCTTCGCTTACCACCAAAGGCAGTTGGCTGGAGCGTGAGGAGGAGAAGCTTGACCTTACGATAGAATCAGGTAAATTCCAGGGCAAGACTTACCGATGGGTGCAGGAGCAGTTGGAAGACTATGCCAACAAGATTATCCGCTACAACGACCTTATCTATAATGCCAAAAAGACCGGTCATACCCCTCATGCCGTGCCACCCGATTTGAGATTGATGGTGCGCGCCATCGCCCTCAAGATGATTAAGCACGAGGGTCAGTTTAAGATACTGCCAAATCACGGCAACAAGCTCACAAAAAACATGGTTGAGATGGCGGTAAACTATAAGCTGGTGGATGCAGCGGATGCGGAACTCATCTATGATTACGAATATCTGTTTACGGAAGAAGAATGGTGGGAAATGCAAATGTTCGATAAGGCGGATAAGTTTCGAGACGACTATCTGAGAGAGCTTCGCCGTTCGGCATTCCTCGTTCGCCGTGCTTCTACCCTCGACAATGTGGACTTATTGAGTGAGGATTACATCCGAACCATGAAGCGAGATTTGCCTAATTACACCTTCATGGTCAGTATTTTGAACGTGAAAATCAAGAAATCGAACGATGGTTTCTATTCTAACCTGGATATAGATCATGTGCATGGTTATATAGTGGATGTTGATCCCCTTTCGGTTGCCAACTGGAGCACCCAGAAGGCTACTGGCATCATAGGCGGCAAGAAGATTACTTCAGAAAGCTATCAGCCGGATTTGAAGGAACTGTCCGAGAGAAACGATTGCCGTATGGATGCTGACTGCGTGAACGACCTCCCTCTCTATCTCGCATTCGACTACAATGCCAATATCAATACCCTGGTGGTAGGTCAGGTATATCAGCGTGACGGAATGGAGGCAGTGAATGTCATCAAGAGTTTCTTTGTAAAGAACGAACGGAAGCTGCGTGAACTGGTAGATGATTTCTCGCATTACTATGCGCCAAAGAGAGCCATAAACAGGGATGTGGTTTACTTCTACGATGCCACTGCCAAGCAGGGTGCATCGTATGCACTGACCGATGAGCGATTCTACCAGGCTGTCATTAAAGAGTTGGAGCGTAATGGTTGGAATGTGACGGCAATAGATATGGGTGTTCCGGAAAAGCATGAGGTGAAGCACCGTATCATCAATAATGCACTTGCCGGTATCGAATATCCTGCTATCCGTATCAATCAGACACAGAACCCTGATTTGATTATCGCCATGCAGCTCTGTGAGGTGAGCATCGGCTATCAGGGCTTCAGAAAGGATAAGAGTCAGGAGAAGAAAGCGGAGACGGAAGATAACCTGCCGTTGCAGCAGAGAACCGACTTCACCGACGCTTTCGACTCCTTATATCTTGGCTGCAAATTCTGGCGAGGAAATATCGGCTGGTTCGTATTGCCGGACGGAAGGAACGTTTAAAGGTAAAAAAGTAAAAATGTAAAAAGGTAAAAAACGAGGGGCGGGTGTCTTCACGACAACCGCCCCTCTTAATATGTACTAACTTACCTAAAACAATTAAGACTCTTATATTTGTATGAGAACTAATTAATGAAGAAAAAAGTCCCCGCGTTTCACAACGAAGGAACTAGGACTAACTCTTATAACTAAACAAATTCAAAAAAATAAAACAATCATAACTATAACGTTAAGCATATTTTGATAAAACACTAGAAGAATCTATTCTTACAAAAACATTAGAATTAATGAAGAAATTAGAACCCCGCGTTTCACAACGAAGGGAACTCTACGATTTTAAGTAAAAAATAACTGTTCAATATAAAATATATCTGATAAAACATTAGAAGAATCTATTCTACCTTTTTTCTGTTTGCAAAGGTAAGAAAAAAGGTTTTTATGTCTGGGACAAAAACCTTTTTAAAGTTCATTTACCAGCAGCAGACGGCCATTTTCATTCCTAGCCATTACATGATAGCCAATTCGCTTATACCATTCTAGGACGAAAGGCTTGCTGCCTTTATCATCCCACTCCAGCTGCACCGATTTGCACCCCAGTTTCTTAGCTTCCTGCTCTGCTGCCTCCATCAGGAGGCGAGCCGAACCATGCTTGCGGAAATTCTCATCTACCCAAAGGTTGTAGATAGCGCAATCGGCATACTGGTAATACTCGTCTTTATAAGGTCCAGGCTTCGGAACCTCCACCTGTACTGTGCCGTGATGATTTTCATCTACGACAATGATCTTTTGGGATTGCTCCCAATTTTGAATCTGTATCATAATCTTTTTAAAATTCGTCCTTAATATCACACCCGGATACAGCCTTGTATTCTGCCTTGAGGAAAGCAATTTCATCTTTCAGGCGCTTGATTTCTGCGGTAGGCTGATGGCGCTCTACGTTCTCCTTCCAGTTGCGGTAGGCGTAATAGAACTTATCGCATAGCTTCAGTTCATCATTGGTGTACTTATGCTGATGCAGGGAGAGTACCTGCTTTACTTCTTTCAACTTGCCATCCTCTGTAAGGACTATCAGTCCCGCATAATCAGGAAGTAAGGGAAGTACTTTTCCACTAAGGTACCAAGGTACGCAATAGTAGAAGTAGTTCGGGCGGCGATGTTCTCTTTTTGCTATCTCCTGACTTTTGTAGTAGATATTCCAAGCCTTGCCAGTATTCTCTATATGATAGCCAGGGTATGACTCATATTTCGATAAGGCTTTCTCTTCTGTTTCTCTACACACGAAAGTAAGAGGATGCCACTCTCCAGTCTTCAACAGTTCATGCTTCTGCCACTTATGCTTGAAATCGTTCTTGAAATCGGCGAAGGAGATTTTGCATTCCACCTCATACCAATATCCGCTTCGGGTCTTGATGAGCATATCACTCTCCCAGTCGAACACGTATAGGTTTTCTACGATATACTTAGGGTTCGATTTCCAGCCGCGCAAATACTGCTGAAGTAGCTGCTCTGATACCTGCTCCTTACTAAGGAGCAGGTTCTGTTTACTCTTTGTTCCCATCTATCTTTCTCATTTGTCCTTCCTTGAACTCATAACCTATTTCTCGCAGCTTAGACTCCAGCATCTTGACTTGAGGCAGAGATGCCAGGCGGATTTCTACACCATCGAAGTTATTAGAAACGAGACAGGGAGCGATAACGTTGGCAAAGCCTTTTGACTGCTCGCTATGCTGGCCATCTACATTCTCATCGCCCACTTGAAGCATAGCGCGAACGCCATCACTCTGCCATGAGAAATGAAAGGTAACAATCCTTCCCTCGCGCCATTGATTACTCTTTACACAGATAAAATCTTTATTATTCACGTTATAATCTTTATTCGTAGGGTTGTATTTTCCATACGTCAAGAAGTAAATTCTATCTTCCTGCAAGTCTTCAGGACGAATAACTATAGACCCGATATTCTCTCCATACTCACAAGGCTTAACACGATACTTACAGTTCTCTGTATCAATATCGCAATCCTCTGGATCGAATTCTCGCCAATTAGGTTCCTCCAATGGACGATACTCCACCGGCTTTCCTTCCTTGATGGCTTGCAGCACCTGCAGCAAGCCATCAACATCAAACAAACAATTCTTCTTCATAACTATTTTCATTGCTCTTTTTTCTATTACCAATGCACATCTTTTTGGTATTCGTCTCGCTCAAATTTATGCGAAGCTTTTTCCCATCTGTACCACTGGTAATCTGTACGGTAATTGTAGTTGTCTTTCTTTGTATAGAAAGACGTTATCACACATAACCTTTTCATACAGAAATCGGGATGAGCTTTCGCAAAAGCTAGAGCTTGTGCTAACGCTGCATCCGCATCGGCAACAGATAAGAACTGCTTCATGTGTTCTGGAATAGGACGCATAAAGAATGCCTTACCTTCACATGCCGATGGATTTGTGTAATAAAGATTAGCGTAATACTTTTTGTAATCACTTGGTCGTGCTGCCATAAATTTTCTATGCTTTGTAATTGTTACTTATAAATACGGATAAGGCTAGGAATATAGCAATCGTAGTTTTTATATACTGGTTCTACATAGCTGACTTCGGGATTGCTATCACGATTCATGTTTATTTCATCCAGAGAGTAAGAACCCAGGAAGTTTTGAGTGAAACCTATGTAAAGAATAGAACCTTCATTATCGTAACCTGCAAGACGGCCGCAAAATTTTCCCATCGACTTACCATCAATAATCAGAACTTTACGACCTTGATAAAGATGATAGATCTCCTCAACCGTTAAGCCGGAAATATCCTCAAACACGGAATCAGCAGAGGCATGAATATTATTCTGCTCCGTCCTCTCCTCGATAGGCTCTACTACCATCTTAATATGCAGCAGTTCACGTTCCTCACGTTCCTCTCGTTCTCTCCTGCTTTTTAGGACGAATAGCTTTGCCTTTCGCCAGTTATCAGCCCAAGAAAGGAGCAAGAGTCCTACAGAGAACCCAGCCAACACAACGATCATTGCCCACAGGCAGCAATCATATATCTCCTGCGATACAACGCTAAGATTGGAATAGATATTCTTCAACTTGCCGAGACCATAAATAAGGACAACAGCAAGGACGGGTACCAAAAATGCCAACAGGTTAACACCGATAACCTGAGCGTAATACTTCAATTTACTTTTCATCATTTTCTTCTTTACTTTTTACTGAATAAATTTCTCTTATCTCATCGAGCCTTCTGACACACAAATCTCTGTAAACACCACCGAAGGCCTCGGCTTGCTTATACATGCTATTTTTCACCAGAAAACGGCTTTTTGAGAAACGAGCGATACATTTAACTGCGGTAACGAAACCTGCAAACTCTTTGGGGTCATATCTATCTTTCTTGATAGGTGACAGAGCTCCAATACGTATCTCGTCCGTAATCTTATATGTTTCCTTGATTACGTCCGATGCAGAATGAATACTCGTTATCGGCTCCAAAGACACGAAGGTCTTAATCTTGTATTCATCGTGCAACTTGCGTAAAGCTTCGATTCGCTTCTCTGTAGGAGGAGCGCCAGGCTCCAGCTCATCATTTCCGGTGATAGTAAAACCGATGGTGATGTGGCGGGCTATATCCTTATAATCTGTTGTAAGGTCTCGAAGTGTACTCTTCCACAACCCCGTCTGCAACCAATGCACGTTTTTTGTTAATATCGTGACCGGAATACGATCGAAAAGCAAATGTAAAACTACCTGCTGCAAGATAAACATATCAGCCTCTATATCGAATGGGTCGCAAGTAAAGGAGAAAAAGATGCCGCCATCCTGACGTATTCTATCTATTCCTATCTTCTCTAAATCCTTCGAGATAAGGTCAAGAGTAGCCATGAGACCTTTATGGTCTACAACACCTTTCTTAATAGCATCATGGGCAGTCATATTGTTTTTCTCCAGATATTCATTGAGCAGCTTATCACGCTGCCTGATGATAGGTGCCGCCAGTTCCGGCTTATCTCCGAAGACGTGGCTCAACACCCCTCTGCGGTTATAACAATAAGTGCAGCCGTTAGAGCAACCATGATATAAATTGATTGCCCAATTGGCATATTCACCAGCCGCACCCTGCGGCTGGTAAATCAATGCTCCCTTAACAGGAGTTTCTTTCGTTTCTGTTTTCATACACTAATCTTCTTTGCTACTTACTCACCATTTTATCATACTCCTCCTGAGTGATTGTGCCTTTATTCAAAAGGCTCATCAGGTAGAAGCGAGCAACGGTACCAAGGGCGATTTTCATTCCCTTATATACCATACCGATAGAATCATCATCGGTGAGGATGTTCAGGTCAGACTCCTTGCCATCCTTCTCGCAAGTTACCTTAACGGTAAACTTGTCGTCCTTCATTTCATGGAAGGAAAGTTTGAGCTGCAAAATCTGCTTACCAAGCTCCTCTTCTTCTGATTCATTCTCTGAATTCTGCTGCTTTGTTTTTTCTGCCATAATCTTTAATGTTTTAATTGTTCTAATAACTATCAACTAATCTTTTGTGCATCATATAATAATGAAATGGGCGAGGGTCGTTTGGCTCGTCTTGGTGATAACCCATTCCGATAAGCCACTTATCTGCCCAAGTACCAGGTTCTGGTTTCATATCCCAATTTACAAACAGGATATGCACGCCGTAACCTTCAGCTCTAGCCTCTAAGGTTTTTATCATTAAAGCGCCAATGCCTTTCTGTTGATGTTCCTCGCTAACGCTAAAACTATTGATATAGCCACACACCGGGTCTTTTGCTACCGGGTTATAATATGGATCATACTCCATTAAGGCGAAAGCGGTACCAGTCAGATTTGTAAGAGTAAGAATGTTATGTTTCCAAGAACCATCATGGTCGTTGTAACAAGTCATCTCTTTTAGATAAGATATAAAGACGAACTCCGGCTCTTTCGCTTCCTCATCAGATAGAATTGCAGTTTTACATTCTGCCTCCTGAATGAGATTATCTACAATTCCATCAAGATAGTTTTTCTCAGTCGCCTTCAGAAAGGCATTTAATCTCGCATTCAAGGCTGCACGTTCTTCTTCTTTCATACGCTATTTCTTTCTACTCCTATTACGTTTATTCTGCAAATACTGCCCGAAATCTTTCGGAGTAGGAATCATCATAAATGATTTATCCCTCATCGATACTTGTGGATGATGATAATAATAATCTCTAAGAATTTCTTTCATACGCTTATCTGTTTAAATGATTACTACAAATATTGTCACAGGACGTTTCACTTTGCGAATCGATGCACCAGCCTTGGCCGTAGGCATCTTCGTTGTCGAACCAGAAACAGTTACCGCAACATTTCTTTTCTTTCTGTGCCATAGCTACTTGAACTTAATGATGAAAACATCCTTGTTTAACCACTTATCAGGACACATGCCTTCCTGCGGTTTGCCGATGGATATGCTTTCGATTTCCTTTTCTACTACCTGGCGATCCTTGGCGTAACCTGCGTAAAAGAGGACGTGGGTGAAGGGTTTGTATTCAGGCTCGCCTAGTACACGGCAATAGCCGCCGAACTCATCAAACAACACCTCGCCGCTTTCGGCTTTCTGGTTTACTAATCGGGAAGCCCAATAAGGCTTGATTTCCCGATACTCTTCTGTCTTCTCGCCCGAAACAATTTTCTTGAACCATTTCTTTTCCAAGACGAGGGATAATACATTCTTTGCTTCCATAATCTGTCTTCTTTTTTGAAAATATTGAACGATGTAATCGGGTGCAGGGCGATGCTGGTAATACATATCTCCAGAATAGAAATCGCAAGCACCTGCGTTTGTAAAATTCTCACCATAATACAGCACCACATCTACCCTTCGTCTGAACTCATTTGCTCCTTTCAGATATTCATACATCCCGTGGGTTAATGTTCTCGGAATACGGAAATCCTCATTACACCAATCTTTATTAATTACTACACCATTGTTTAAAGCCAAGCGCAAACGCTCCTGCTCTGCCCAAAGTCCTTTATTCCAATCTATAGAATCCGAATCCTTGCTCCCCATGTCTCGCCAAAACACATCATGCGCCAGGTCTTCGATGGTGTAAATCTGCTTCGTAATACATTCTTCTGCCATATTACTTACTTTTTATCTGCACTTTTATTTACTACCTCTACATACTTCAATTTAGCAAATCGGTATGAGGTGTATACCCCGTCGAGCGTTTTATTGACTCTTGACGTAAATCTCAGGATGCAGCCTGTATAATCGTGAAATCCTAAGATGATATACTTCTCGCCAACATACCCTGCTACGTATGCGCCAATATCCTTTCCCTTATAAAGGGCTGGCTTTCCTCGATACGCCTCAAAAAACTCTTTGTTTGTCATGCACTATTTACTTTTGACCAGCGATGGAATCGCTGGGAACGGGGGTTTAGCAATTATAGAGCTTGATACCATATACATCTGGTAGCTTTTTGATAATATCACCGCCATAAGCATTCTTAGTTAACTTAACAAACTCACGAACGGATGTTTTGCCATCAAGAGATAGCCCCCTGTTTGACACAAACAATTCTCTACCCATCCTACAAGAGCCAGTCAATATATGATGATATTTAAACAAATCTCTGTTGTCGTACCTAACATCATACTCTGGGAACTTCTTTTTGAAGGCATCTAAACGTTCCTCTTCCGAGCTATCATCAAACAGCTTTTCTTGAAGGGAATTGAAAGCATCGTGGAGAGTTTCGCCGTGAGCAAACTTATTATTCTCCTTGACGACATAACAAGGTTTCAGTTGCAAGTCTGATTGAACGATGAAACCTTGTGCAACATTGCCTCTAACAGAGGTTATGATCGTCGGTATATCATCTATACGATGTACCTCATATCCATTTATTACTTTGACCCCAAAACCTACACAAGGGGTATCTTCACCGTGAGGAATATAGTCAGCGTTTGCAACAAAACTATTGTCTTCGCCAACACCCTTTCCCCGACCATCTCCATCAGGAACAGCAGTACCATAACCGCAGGCATAGTTTCTTTGCACACCAGCACCTAAGCCACAGCCCATACCGTCGCAAGAGAGAAAGCCCATACCCTCTGCTCTTCCATAGCCATAGCCTGAATCGGTATCAAAAGCTAAGAACTCTTTTATCTTGTCTTTTAATATTTCCATTCATCAACCTCCTCGATAGATTTGATTGCCTTATCCGTACAAGGAATAATCTCAACGGCGTCTAAGATAGTGATACTGCTTACAGTAACAGTAAACTTGCAGTCTTGAGGTCTTTTTGTTCCGTCCGTAGCTAATTGAGACAAAGAAGCAGCGCCGTTCCAATACCATAGACGGCGAGCATTCTTCAGAGTCACCACGCTACCATTCTGCTCTACAAGCTCACCAAATTCAACTCCGCTTCTATCACCACGGATAATAACTTTCTTACCAATATTACTTCCCATTGTTATTACTTATTTTATATCCCATAAGGGATGGTTACTACTTCTTACTATAATCTACCCGCTCATCTTTGAAACCAATAAGGCTCTTGGCATCTTCCTCGGTCATTAATTCTATCTCATCGTTGTTTTGATCACACTTGACAACCAAATCATCGGTAAAGACGAAATAATACTTACCCTCATGGGTGGAAAGCTGCGTAGGACGGAAAGGACTGCAGGCAATGATGGCACGCAGCCCTAACTTCTTCAGAATATCATCGTGAGTGGTAACTGGATGATATGAAGACATTACTTTCTTTATGGCTTTACCCTCTTTGTTATTCAGATTAGGAACAACCCAAATCTGATTATCATCGTGATAGGTTTTGCTCCAAACTTCCTTATCCAGCGTTTCGTACTCCTCGGGAGTAATGATAAACTCGTAGATTTCCAACTTTCGGGAATAGGTGGAGTTAACATAAGTGGCGGCCACCTGAGTTAACTGGAAGGGTACCGCCTTGCGGATGCGATCGCAATACTCTACACTTTGCTGTCGCTCCTTCTCTATCACGTTCTTCACCCACTCAAAGGACTCTGAACCTTCTTTTAATTTAAATATGTGCATAGTGCTATTACTTTAAATGGTTTCTCTGACAACAGAGATATACGTTTTTGATAATCTCGCGGAAGACGGAACTCATCTCACAGTTGTGATAGAGGATTTCTGCGATGTTAGCCTTCTCTTCAGGGGAGGCTTTATCCTCCAGAATATTAGTGAGACAATGACCGATATTCTGCTTGCCACGGGTATCTTTCGATACATGATCGCCTTCGATATGAAAGACAGAAAGGGTGGTAAGCTGCAAAGGGTGTTGTTCCTGGAAGGCTTGTATCTTTGCCTTGATTTCATTCATTAACTGATCGAAATCTTCGGTAAGATGGTTTAAGCCTTTGACGTAAGCGATGAACTCATCAAGAGTTTCACGGCTATCAAACTGCTTCTTCAGTTCTTCTCTAGAGATAACTATATCCGGTTTCTGACGGAGCAGAGCATCTATCTGCTCGTCGATGTATTTCTTATTTTCTTTACTCATTTCTTATTACTTTTTTAGACCAGCGATGGAATCGCTGGGAACGGGGGTTTAGCAATTATAGAGCTTGATGCCATATCGGTCCTTCATCAGGCTTACAGCCCAATCGGGATAACCGCCTTTATGCTGCTCCTGATATATTTCTATCTCACGGATATAGCGCTGCAGGAGGAGAACAAATCTAGGGTCTGGAGTGCCTCCTCCTATGATATGATACTTCTCCTGGGCAAACTGCGCTTCTACCCTTAACTTGTAGCTGTAAACGAATTCCTCGTTGCCTCCCTCGTTAAGAATGATAGCCAAGACGCGCGCCAGGGTATCTTTATTCACTACCGTCATGCCGACTGCATCAGCTGTACGGAGAGTTGTGAGATAGAAATCATAATCGAAATCTGTTTTATCCATATTGTTTTTGTTTTTGTTTAATCTTCTAACAGAGACTGAGGAGCCTTCAGTTCCTCGCAACCACAAAGACGAAGGAAATGCTGCAGGTCGTGAATGCTTACTATCTGCATGGCTCCTGCGCCCAAATTCATGCTGCCAGAAATGAAACGTACAATTTGTGCTATCGTGCCCTTGCCCTGCGACTCCTGGAGACAAGTAAAGTAACTCAGACCTTCTTTTACTAACTGCTGAAATTCTTCTTCATCTTCGTAATGAAGTTCGTAAGCCACCATGTAATAATCGCAGACGAAACGCTTGGCAGAGAACTTATACTGATAGGCAAAACGAAAACCACTTTCCTGCTGCATTATATCATCGCTAGGAGTGAACACCTGCGGATTTTCCTTCAGCCAATCCTCTGTTATCGGAACGAGATAAAGGTCTTCATACTCTCTACTAACCGTGCGTCCTGTATGTGCAAAGATGATAGAACAAAACTCATCATCCTGCTGGTTGATATACGCCAACTCGTTCCCCTGAGATGGGTCATTAAGAGATACCGGAGCATAGACGTAATCACCCAACTGAAAATCATGCGGTCCGTACTTGACAGGTTCGCAACCGCTTATCTTTATTTTATTTGCCATAATCTTTAGCTTTTTTTATTGCACTTTTTTCTCAATCTTTCGCTACACAACCTCATAATTTCCTTTTTTAGCTCATCGGGGAAATTTCCAACATGATAATAAATACCTTCATATACTTTCCCATGAAGTAAATCAGAATATAGAGTATTGATTTTATCTCGCTTGAAGACTTCATAGGGATAAAAATCAATCATTTCTAATGAAACCACATCACCATCCTTGGTAAAATATCTAAAGAGGATAAAACCACCAGGAAATATTCCAAAAGCAAACTCATCATCGCAATAAATAATTTGACACAAAAATACTGGAATTTCCGCCAACTCTCTCGCTATCTGCAATTCAGAAACTTTTTTATAACCATATATCGAACTGATATAGGCACTTACAAAGCCTGAATAAAACCGGAAATTAGAATTATAAAGCATCCAACCACCGGTTTTTAGCCTAACCAGCATATCTGAGTCTACTTTACCTTTTAGATAATGATATACTACGGCATAAATCGAACCGTCCTCGTTTCTATCGACATACTCTACATCTGTTTCTATATGCTCTACATTCCGAGGTTCAGCCATTCGTTTAATAGCGTTGTTGAATTTAAGATATGCCTTATTACCTTTATATTCTTCACCATAAAAAGTAGGTGCAACAGAGATAAGGTCCTCGCCTTTTTTCTTTGGAATAGAAAGCATGTTAGGATTAATAACTCCATGATCCATACGCTACCCTCCTATCGGTTATAATCTACCACGATATTGTATCTTTCGAGGACGGGTACCAAGCCGGTCATTACACCTTTGCCTAAGAGAGGAACGGCATCGAGCACGCTATATGGGATAACCTTCTTCTTAGGAAGCTGCTCACGGTTGGCTTCCTCTTCGAGGAGCTTCTTGTAGGTTTCCAACTCCTTGTCGGCAGCATCGCGCTCGTCGAGAGCCTTCTTGTATTTTGCATTCAGCTCATCATATTGCTCCTGGGCCTCCTTTGCCTCCTGGCGCAACTTAGAAATGTAATTGCTGGCTTTATTCATAGTGGCATCTGCTTCTGCGGCCTGCTGCACCAGAGTGTCAACTTCCTGCTGATGCTGGGCTTTCTGGTCTTCCAACTGCTGCTGAAGAGAGGCTATCTCTTTTCGCAATGCATCGGTATCGGTGGCGGTATGCACGAAATCAAACAGGCGCTCTATGTCCTGCTTTAACTGGGCGCAGGTTTCGGAAGTGGTTCCGATGAGGGTTACGGCTTCTTCGGCGGTGAGGGTATAGCCGGACTTTGGACCAGCGATGGAATCGCTGGGAACGGGGGCGGTGGCGGCAGTGGCGGTGGCGGCTTTCTCGGCGGCTTCTTTTGCTGCTGCCTCTTCCTCGGCTTTCTTTTCATCGGCTTGATGCTGCTCCTGTACCATGGCAATAGCGGAAGGCATATCTTCCAGCTTATCGTAGTAGTTATCTTCCCGAGCATCTAGTGCAAGGCGACCTTCATAGGTTTCCCACAAGCCGTTGTCGATAAGGTAATAGATGGCAGAAAGAACGATGCGCTCTCCGTACTCATCGGTGTATTCGTTAAGAGGGGCTATCCAGGCTTTTTCTACTACGTCTTTCAACCATTCCTTGTATACGATTCCATTCAGCTTTTCCTTATCCTGCTCTTCGGTGTAACAGGAAGCTATGCGGGGGATAACGTAGAGAGGTTCAGTCTTCTGAAGGAAGTTCTCGTAGTTAATACCGAGAGCCTGGCGAACCATATTGCTCACGCTTTTAAACTTATACTTCTTCAATAAAGATCGAAGTATGTTTTGCTGTTTGTTGTTCATACAGATACAGTTTTATAATCGTTGTTTATTGCTTGTTGATGCCCAGCGATGGAATCGCTGGGAACGGGGGCTTAATCTTCTCCTTCGATAATCTCGAAACCATGCTTTCGGGCAGTAGCCTCGCTGCGTTCCGAGCGATTGGTCTCGCTATCGTAGGCTAACCACCATGTGTGACCGGGAACTGAGAAGTAGTTGAAGCGATGCGTCATCATGTTCTTGAACGATGCAGCCGCACCTTTCATCGGTCGCTGCGGGATGTTTAACTTCGTCTTGCGTTCCAGGCCATACTCTTCACGCAAACGTTCCTTCCGAAAGAGTTCCTTGCGAGCTTCTGATCGACGGAGAAGATAAGCCTTATACCGACGGGGATTTTTCTTCTTGAGTTCCTTTAAAGGACAAAAGCCGGATGCTCGCAATCGGCGAGTACCTTCCCTGCAAGCTTCACTTGACGGCTTACCCCGGAGGGAATCGTACCAACCGTTCTCCTCGCAGGTTTTCTTAACGTCCATTGCCAGCTGACGGCGTATAGCTTTCATATCCTTTTTTAGTCCGAGTTCGTTTTTAAACCTCTGGAGAGTAGAAAAGGAGATACCGAACCATTCCATCATTCTGCGGTTGGAGTTTTTTGGAAAGAGTTTAATAAACTTCTTCTTCAGATCACCTTCTAGCACATAGGTTTTCACACCATTACTTTCGGGTGTTGCCCTCATCGGTATCTGATACTTCGCCTCGCCGGTTGGCTTGCGTGGAGTTTTCGTATTTCCGAAACTCATGATTCAACCTCCGATTCGGTGGTTGGACCAGCGATTGAATCGCTGGGAACGGAAGCTTGAGGGGGACAGGAAGAGGCGGCTGATGGCTCATGTTCCTCTGCTGATTTCTCACGGCGATTGTCGTAATATACAGGCTGCTCACCTGCGGCTACTCGCTCCTTATTGTACTCAGCATAGGCGATACCCAACTTATCCATATACTCCTCATTGGCTCTGCGGTTGGCAACCTTACTATCGTGGGAAGCTTTCTGATATTGAGCATGCGCATCGGTACGCTCGGCATCCATCAAGACGAAGAAAGATTTCTTTTCCAGAGTTTGCTTTCCTAAAAACTCTTTCAGACAGGATTTCTGATGCGCCTTAAACTCACTTTCTTTCTCCATGATGTCCTTCTTGCGCTTCATAAACTTTTCCCCAGCCTTGGTTTTGATTTCCAAAGCTGCTGCCTGCTTTTCGTCTCTCTCCTTACGCAACGGCGCAAGGACTTCTTTCTGAAATTCTTCTAATGTTCTCATATCTTTATTAATCTTTAATGTATTGTATTATAAAACTTTTCTTAGTCGAAGAGGGAAGGCTGTCGTGCCTTCATTTCCTCTTCTTTTGCTGCCTTCTCCGCTTTCTCTTTCTGAACTGCAGCAGACAGTATCTGTTTCAGTCCCTTGCGGGAGGCGAGAGGTTCCCTCGATACGATGGAAATAAACTTATCTCTGCCAAGTTTTCGGTAGAAAGGAATAAACTCCTTATCTACTAAATCGGCAGGTTCTCTAGGGGATAGTCTACCTTGGTAAGGCTGTCCTTTCCCATCTACTACCAGGAAATGGCGTGTGCCATTTTCCTCATCTGATATATCAATGCCTCCGTAATATTTGGCTATGCTGAGTTGACTGCACAGCCAAGCCTCCTTGGCTATCACGATTGTTTTCATATACTAATTGTTCTATAATGGAATAGAGTTGATACTATGGCGAAGTTCTACCAGTTCCATTCTCGATAGCCACAAATCCTTGTCGCCTATATAGACGTGATAGCGGTCGCCTTCCTTTAATATCTTGATATTCATATCTTATTTTTCTTCTTTTAAATCATTCTTGATTTCATCCCACATCGCCATTTCTACCTTCTCACCGTCGAAGTGGCCAACGGCAACAAGTTCGCCACCTTCCTGGGTAGCATCGGCAGAAATAGCACTGCTGCGAATAATCATAATATCAAACTCATGGATAGCATCGAGAATGCTCTTCATATCGATGTGCTTCATATTCTCTCTAGCATTCAGACGGATGCGCTGTATATCAGCATCAGTCAGCTTACTGGACGTTTTCTCCTGCGCATCCCTCACTGCTGCGGTCTCGATAGTGATACGCTGCTGCTCATAAGCATCAGCGAGCAGTTCCGAGTTTTGAATCTGAGCAGCAATATCCAGAAACTTCTGGAACAATTTACTTCCACCAGCCAGCAGCGTGGTAGCCAAACTCAGCTCAATGAGAAGAGTCTTGCCATTTACCTGCCAATAAATCAAACCAGCCTTCTCCAACTTCCAGATCGTGGCAATTATGCTGGTCAGACTATCCAACATTTCGGGAGCTTTCTTTGCTCTATGTCTTTTAAACGGATTCCACATAATCTATATATTGTTTTTAAAAATGAATATTCCAGTTTAAAAAGCGCCCTATGCTCACGCACCGGGGATGTGCAGGGAAAATGTGAATAGACAACCCTACATTGCTTTTACAAGTAGTTATAAGGAACATCCTTTCGCTAAAGGAGTCTGCTATGAAGCATTTATAGTAATTATAAAATTTTACAGTTAGAGTTTTAAAAATCGATAAACTATATAAATCTTAAAACATGAAGAATTATTATTAATGAGTGATGAACCTGGTGCCATCTACTTCGAGTACCAGTATATCGTTCACCACACGGATTTCTCCACTGTTGACGAACTGCACTTTTCTCTGATGACGCATCACATCTACCTTCAGACAGACGCATTCACCTTCATCTACATGCCCAGTCTTAGTGAGGAATTTGATGTAGAACGATTTGCGCTTTACATTCCTCGCTGTCTGCGGATGCACATATCCAGTTACCTGCTGTCCGCTTCGTGGGTCTATCCACTGCCACTTCTCACAGAACTGACGGAGGTTCTGATAAGACTGATGATATTTTGCCATAACGATACGTATTTATCGGTTTATGAATGCTTACATCATGCTCCCGAAGTCGTAATAATCACGATGACTCTCCTGCGCTGCATCTTCTGCATAAGGCGGGAAATCGGTGCTGAGAAAGCGGTTGAGAATAGCATCTTTCACCTTCAGCTTATCCTTTTTTATCTTCTGACGGTGGCGCAAAGCATCAGGGAAACAGATGTTCCTCAATGGGTTTGACCAATCACACGCATCATCACATGCCGAATAGTTAGGATAGAGCACCATCGAATAATACGAGAGCTTACCAGTAGGCGTATCGAGCATCGGACCAGCTACGGTGAAAGCCTTTTCCTCGTTATAGAGCACCATGTGAGAAGTCTGTGCGGTTACGTCCTTTTGACTCACATATAAGATTCTATCCTTCCACTCCTGCAGATGAATATCAATCCAATCTTCCACACTCTTATCTGTAGAGAGTACCAGGTGGGTAATCCAACCTCTCTCAAAACAGGTTTGCAGATAATTGATGATATATCCGGTAGCAGATGTTCTGCTTACGGTCATCGCCAGCACCATCACGCAGAAATGATTTTTCGTTGTTCGGTTGGGCGTGGTATCTACCATATAGCCTATGGCATGAAAGAATTTATCTACCAGCACATCGCCGTGAGTAAAGAAGCTCAGTGCCCGCCGTGGTGCTTGCATCACGGCCTTGGGCAGTTTTTTATCCACACAGCATGGCGGGATAAAGAGCAAAGTATCGTCCATAATCTTATCTCTATCTTATTCGTTCGATGTATGTTACTCTTCGAGGATCATCGGCATGAGCAGGGTCAATGCCCGTGGCGATGATTCATTGGCAGTTATGACACCAGCGCGGCTAGGGTCTCCAAGATGCAGACAGATGGTATCGCTAGGGATAGGTGCCAGGGAGTCGAGCAGACTGCTTGCCTTGAAAGCAATGCGATGATCTTCCGGACAAGTGCTATCCGTGATAATTACCTGGTCGTTGGCTGCCCTGCTGAAGTCGATGTCTCTCGCTGCCACATCTAGGAACATACCTTCCTTCTTGAGCACAATCATGTTGCTGCTTTCACTGGCAAACAGCGCAACACGTTTTACTACATTTGCCAACTCCCGTTTGTCAACTACCACTTTGTAAGGGTTATTCTTCGGGATAACCATGTTATAGTTAGGGAATTGGCCTGACACCTTCTTACAGATGAAGGTAATATCGCCAGAAGTAAATCGGACCATGGTTTCGTTTGCCTCAATATCAATGTCCTCACAATCCTCGAAAACGGAAAGGGTTTTGAAGTAGGCGTTATGTACGAGAATCTTACCTGGTGTACCCTCACGGAAGAAATCGCTGCCTCCAGTCTCCGGATTGTTTGTATGAATGAGTTTGATGAGTCGGTGGCCATCCGATGCCACAAAAGTGACATCACTTCGGTCCTCGGCTATATCAATGCAGAGGCACTTCATCACTGGGTGAAGCTCGGAATCGGATACGAACTTACCGGCATGAGAGAGTACATTGCTGAAGGTTGCCATCGGAAGGGAGATATGAATATCAGCATGAGCAGGCTGCTGCGCACGAGGGAAATCGTCTGCGCTGAAATAAACCAGACTGACGTTACCTTTCTTTACCTTATCGCCATTGCCCGTACAATATTCGATATTCATATTGCATTCCTTATCCTGCGAGAGGTCGATGGTAATCACACAATCAGGGAGCGTAGAGAGGAGCGAAAGCAGATTACTGATAGGCAGAACTACATCTTCATTAAAGCTGCCATCTACGATACTGAGAGGCGCAGGGATAATGAGTTCCGAATCAGTAGTTCCGGCTACAAAGAAGAACTTACCATCCTCCTTACGCTGGGTAAGGAGCACATTGCTGAGTGCTACGATGGTTGACTTGCTGTCAATACACTTCGCTGCTTTCTGTAGAGCCTGGCGAAGCAATATAGATGATTGAGCTTGAATTTTCATTTTTATTTATTCTTTATTTTTGTAATTACGGACCAGCGATGGAATCGCTGGGAACGGATGTTAGAACGGCAGATCGTCTTCGTTCGGCATATCTGGGTAGCCCTGACCGTCAGCTGGCGGTACATAGGCTGTAGCGTTGCCGGCAGAGCCATAGGCTTGCTGCGGATATGGCTGCTGATTAGCATTCAACTGCGGCTGGAAGAGAGATGCGATGCGCTTATTCATGCGGGTACGGATAGCCTTAAAGAGGTGGCTATTTTCATCGTTGAAGTCCTGGTTCACAATGTCAGGGTCTTTTTCTTTTCCAGCTTCCTTCACCTGCTCTACGAGCTTTGGGAATCTCTGGGCTACAGCCTTGATGTAATCAGCCGAATAAGAAATCTTCATCTCGTGGGTAGGCACACTCTTGTTGGTGTCTCCACGCTCGGCGTTGCTCTGGCGTATTTTGTTCTTATACGCGTCATTGAAAGGGTCGATGATAACTCTCATCTTAGCTACCTGCTTACTTGCATCATTTTTAGATGTCTCTACTCTAATCTCGTTCACATCTAACGGAATGCAAACGTAAGGACGTTGTGCATTCTGCTCGTCGAGACCAATCAGAACCTTCGCTCCGTTCAGGGAGAGAAGATCAATGTTACCGGAAAAACTTGCCATATACTTATTATTTTTTATAAAAATTCTATTTCTTTGTTTACAAATTTTATATATGTTTGAAAGAACTGCTTTACCTGCTCGCAGGCTCCGCTACCGGTATAGGTGCATCTGCCCGTGCAGTTGGTTCGGGTACCGTCCGGATGCTCGCAATACTCACCGGGGCCTGTACCGCCTCGGTGCTGCGGGCAGAGATACACGAAGGTATCTACCCAGGCTTGGCGATTAGCCACCCTTATACCTTTCTTCTTTTTTTCTTCTTTCTTTTCCATTTTTGCTTTAACTTAAAGATGACTATCGATAGAATCGCTGGGGACGGAGGCTAGAACGGCAGGGTATCTTTATCTATGCTATCTACCGTAGCTGCGGCGCTGCTGTTCTGCGCATTCTGGGCAGACGCGAACCTACCCTGCTTGCGCTTCTGATAGGCATTCCAGCGGTCTTCCTCTTCCTGCGTAAGCTGCACGATATTGCCATCATCATCACGGTATGGTAATGGGTCTGGGGCTTCTGCAAACTCCTTGGCTATGCGCTTCAGCTCGGAATAATCGGTAGGGATGGTATCTCTGCCTGGTCTATAGAAGAAGAACACATGCTTGGATGTTTGAATGTAACGGATGAACTTCGGTTCTATCGTATTATCATTCTCCCACTCCCTGCCTACGAAGTACTCCTGCGTTACCCATGCCTTCATCTTGAAGCAGTTGCGCTGCTTGTCGCTCACGTTCTCAAAGAGATGTTCTGGGTTGCACTTGATATTCGCCGACTCACAATACTTATGGATTTTCTTCTTGAATGTAGCACGGCTGTATTCCTTGCTCTTACCCTCACTGGCATCCGCCCAATCACGGATGAATTCGTTGAACATTTCATCTGCGCAGATTGGAACTCCGTAAACTTCTTCCCTTGAGAAGAAGAACTCGAAGTAGCGCACGCAGCTCTCCGTAATCTCCGAAATCATATTACGTCTTCTCAGGTTCAGCTGAGGAGCCTTGCTTACTACGTGATAGCGCATCATAAACTGCACGGCTAGTGCCGTGATGTAGATAGCCTGATTTCTCGCTATATAGGGTAACTTTTCTGGGTCAGGATTAAAACCTTTCAATATGTCACCCGGCGAACGAGCCATCTTGCGCTTCAGCGTATTCTCTCGGGCAAAGCGGTTGGAGAATGCTATCTGTGGGAAACGTCCTGCTGTAGAATCTACTCCACCATCATAGGGGAAGTTGGATGATACGATATGCAGAGGTGAATCCTTCAGACTGAGCGTTTTAATATCCGCTCCCTTACACTCCAGCGTAACACCGGTTGTTGCCATCACATAGAAGTAATCCATCGGGAACGATTTCGGGCGGTCCTCCCAATGTATCGTTCGATACATACCTGGATTGTGCTGTATCTCTCCTAGACTGAAACGGGCATCGGCAGTGGTGATGAATCGCTTCATATCGATGTTCAGTACATTGACTGCCGAACCTACGAACACACGCACCACCATGGATTTTCCAGAACCACCCGAAGCCTGCTTCTCGTCTTCAATCTGATCTTCCAGCAGATAGGGGATGCTTTGGCTGTCAGTACCCGGCAAATCTCTGTAACATACCCTACCAATACCAGAAATCATATTTACGAAATGGGCATTGATGATAGCCTGGTCTTCTTCCGATAGCTCATGCTTGCTTCTATCGGCTTCAATCTCCTCCTGCCAAAGCACATTGGAGCAACCTCGCAGAATACGGAGCATAGGCCACAATTCTCTATCTTTCTTGCCTCTCCAGTCAACATCCCATCGATAGACGGTACCCCACTCTCGCAGGTCATTTTTCATCTGACTGATTTCAAAGATGCTGTATACAGGCGAACCATCCTCATTCTTCTGCGCTTCCTTCTGCGCTATCTCGTTTTCCCTGCGTGTATATTCATCGCTCTGCCTGATGATGAACGGCGGGTCAAAATGGCGCATGGTAAAGTCGTATGGCTTTCGGGCAGTAGCGGGGATGAAAAAGTTGCACTGGTCGTAACTGACAGGAGTGATGTACTCTGGAGTTATCTTCAATGCCACATTGCGGAAGTAGAAGTATTCCACATTCTCGCTGTATCCTTCCGTAAAGTCGATGATGATGCTCTGCAATCCTCCTGCTGATTTCTCAGAGAAATTCTTGTCTATCAGATTGGCGCAGTCGCTCATCAACTTCTGTTCCTGCTCGTTGTGCCTCCAACTCTGCTCGCAGAACTCCAAGAGCTTTTCCTTGGTTGCCTGTATGATGCTCTTTCCGTCGATGTATTCGACAAAGCATCTGTCGAGGTGGATAAACTGACCTACGAGGTCATTACTCTCAGGTTCGATTTTTCGGTAATATCCGTGGCTCGTCATAAAGAGCCATACCTTGGTAGGTGAAATCTTGCAGGTGCAAGGTTTTAGTTTACCACTTCGAGGGTCTCTCGGATATTCTATATCGAAGGGGTCAGTGTTCTTGGCTCCACGAAGCTTGGAGAATAATGGCAAACGAATATCATGGTCGAATCGGAAGTTGTCTTCATCGGTCATCCGATACGTGAGCATGTAATCTCTTACGCTCCTCGGTGTGCAGCCGTAGAGCCACTGCCAGCGCTGGTTATAACGCACACGGAAAGACTCAGGCAGCATGGCATAGCAAATATCACTGAATTTGGTGGCTATGGCACCGCAGTTTCTCTGCGATGTAATATCATTTGGATAAATCATAATGACCCTTTCGGCAAATCGATTCATCTTCTGATACTGCACGCCGTTGAAATCCAGCTTTTCCTGCCTCCACTCTCCTCGTTCTATATACCAGAAGTTACCTCTACCTATAGAGAAGGCTACGTGGTACCAGCTATTCTTTTCAAAGAACTTGTCTCCAGCCTTATCCTTCCGTAAGGATTTCATAGCGTAATATACGCTCAATGCGTCTTCTGGCGTTCGGCAGAACACGATGTTCTGCGCCTTGATTTCATTGGTCGGAATATCTACCTTTTCGGTGTGGAATGTTCCTTTCGGTTCATCATTCTTATCCAGATTCTCAACCCAAATTTCTTTTTCTTCTGTATAGATCTCATCAGGCTGATATTTCTTGATAGCCGCATAAACGGCGGTATTATCAGCCGTTCTGTTTTCTGCTGCATGAACAAACACAGGGTCTCCCATCAGCCATTTGCTTACCTTCCTCACGCTGTGATCCTCACAGGTAGAGAAGACGATAGGGTCTTGCTGCATGGCTGGACGGAAGAAGCATCCGCAACTGCCTTGTGGCGCTATCACATCTGTAGCAAAGCAAACGAATAGCGGATTCCATGGTGTACCGTAAATCACTTCGCTTACCAGTTGCCCGTTTCTCACTACATTAGGCAGCGTTACCTGGTCCACGGCATAAATGCGGAAATCTTCATTCAGCATCTTGGTGTTGAAGTCCTTTCCGAAGCCGTATTGCGGAATGCCTTTAACCGATGTGACTTCGCACCCCAGGGCTGCAAGCTCCTGGGGATTGAAATCTGTTTTTGGCATAAATGAGAAAGTTTCTATCGTTTGTGGAGCGATGGTACGGTAGTCCATTTTTGCAAAGAGCATTGGCCATTTTGCTCTCGTCTTCTCGTTGTCGCCATACACCCTCACGATGAGGTCATGGCACAGACGCAGCAGACTGGCTCCGTGCATCGGCAGTTTGCGCATAGCTGCATAAAGCTCTAAGGCTCCATATCCATACTTGCCGGTCTTGGTACACATCCAGCGCAGGGCACCATGCTCTGCCTTGGAATTGTCTTCCACCCCTACGCCGTTATACATACCGCCTCGCTCATTGTTGTAGATAATGAGGTGAGGGGTCTGCTTTGCCTTACCCTGCTCGCCATCGTCTGCCTCTTCCTTCTGGCAGAGGGGGCAGAAACAGGCTGTCTGTCCCTCGATGCGCTGCTCATCGGCAGGTTTAACGAGGAAAGCCATGTCAAGATTGGCAATCTGGTTTAATATCGGGTGGAATAACATATCTTACAGTAAGAGTATTTATAGAGTTAAAAGAGAAGGGAAGGCACCACTCTTGACCATTGACCAGCGATGGAATCGCTGGCAACGGAGGCGCGAAGGGTAGGCAAAACTTCAAGTGTTTACACCTTGCCGGCTTATATTCGGGCGAGCGGTCGGAGCATTTGAAAATCTGTGGTACTCGCTGGCTGAATATTCCGAGTGCCAAGACGCGGCATAACGCTAATCACGTCTCTCCTTAGCACCGTCCAAGACGCGGCATAACGCTAATCACGTCTCTCCTTAGCACCGGCAAAGATGCAGTGTACAGCGTAGTCGTGTGGCATTGCTGCTTCCACTACCCTTGCTTAAGAGCGTTTCCAGAATGCCTCCCCTATTCTCTTTATATCAATATTGTCAAAGAAAGAAGACCTTCAGGGCGACTGGCCAAATTTTGAGGATGCCACTGCTACCATCCGATGGGGTTCCCAGGCTTTTTAATCAGACTTTCCCCTTCTTCTTGAAGCTGCGGATTTTACATATGCAATGAATGTTTCCAAATCCATCTATCGCCCGTCCGGTCTTCCTGCTATTTTAACCGATGGCTCGGTTGTCTAACAAAATAAAAATCGGAAACGAAGTGTATATCGTACCGAAGTAGCATGATGTCATGCAGAATATCTTTTATTGCTTCATATCTTCATGTTTTATAAATTCAAGAATGTTTCCAGGCGATAATGCCTTATCTTACAGTTGCAGATGGTTTCCATGCGGTGTACTATCATCTGCGAGAGACTTTCCATCGTGAGGAATTCGGTATCAAGACCGATAATCTGCACTTCCTGCCTCCAGTATATCTTGCCGTTCTTGCGGCGGCAACTGTGAGAGGGCGTGATAATCATATCTTCCACACTGCCCGTCATCATCCTGCACAGATACTCACAGGTATCTTTCAGCAGAGCGAAAGGCGCATAGAAGAGAAGGGTCGGAATATCATCCTTCAGTCCGCTCATCGTCTCTGTATAGGCGAAGCGATGCAGCATTCGGTATCTGGATAGGTTCCTGTGCCTCTTCTGTATGCCATTCCGGTTAGGGATATATGGCAGATCAAACAGACTTGGCATAGCCTTCTCTTATCTTTTTCATCATCTGCCAGGTGGAGTAAATACTTCGCTTGCAGTCGAAAATCGGGTCATGCGCCGCACCTTCATCGGTGATGTCCTTATAGTCCGTAGTCATGGCATAAGCCTTGTCTATACTAAAAGGTTCATCATTACACTCGGCTGAATCCCATACGATTCTCGCAAGTTCAAGATAGAACGTGCGATGATCTCTCAACGAGGTATGCTTTATCTGGAACTTGATGCCCAGCTTCCAGCAGATATATCGCAGAACTGCCACATCGAAGTCGGTACCCTGTGCCCAAAGACAGATTTCATCACCACCGAGCTTCTTTTTGATGTAGTCTATCCATCCGAACAGGTCGTTCAAGATTACATCAATCGGCTGGCATGGCGCCTCGTCGCTGTCGCTATCGAGTAAGGCAGCTTTTGCCTCGTCACTCTGCTTTGCCCACCAGTCTGCCGTCGATTGATCGAAGGTGAACCCATTGAGGAACATGCTTCGTAGGTCAACATGGGCAGAGAAAGTGGAATTTCTCAGAACACCATCTCCTTCATCAAAGAAAGGCGAGTCTTCTCCGTAGCGCTTCCATGCCACCGCACCGATACTCATCACGGCTGCGGTGGGAGAAAGCGAACAGGTTTCTAAATCAACAGTTACATCTATCATCTGTAGTTACGAATATTTTTTCTTTAATGTTTAACGGGCAAGTTCTCAATAGAAGTGCAAAAATTTGAGGGGTTTCAGGCTTTATAATCTATACCTGAAAACACCGAGGGGTTTGGGGGCGAGTAGCCCCCATGTATT
>ENA-OZSK01000016-OZSK01000016.1-human-gut-metagenome-genome-assembly--contig:-NODE-16-length-35436-cov-9.715497_pt1 | contig 35436 bp, 42 predicted proteins | sample MGYA00244117_ERZ653956 | MGnify/ENA primary metagenome ERZ653956 (study PRJEB26926, sample SAMN06164473) | human gut metagenome | biome: ENVO:00009003; feature: ENVO:2100002; material: ENVO:00002003... | reverse complement strand
GTATATAAATGCGACCGATGCAAAGAAGAAGCAAGGCATAAAAAAGATATTATAAAGATTGAATTAATTAACTTTTAACAAAAAGGAGGAAGTAGAACTTGATTCTAACCCGTAAACAAGAAGAAGGTTTGAAAATCGCTGTAGCCAGATACAAGAGTAATGAACGTTATACTTGTATTGCTGGCTACGCCTGACCGGAAGCGGAAAAAGTACTCTGATTAAATTTATTATTGCTGCCCTTGGCGTTAATCCGGACGAAGAAGTTTGTTATGTAGCATATACCGGAAAGGCGGCTACCGTCCTCGCAAGTAAAGGATGCCCCAATGCTACAACCGCGCACAAGCTCCTTTATTGGGCAAAACCTCTTAAAAATGGCAGCTATAAATATGTTCCCAAAGCAACACATGAATTACTAAAGTCTGTTCCATCTTTACCTGGTCCGCCGCCGCCCAAAGTGATTGTAGTTGATGAAATTTCAATGCTACCGAAAAAGATGTGGGAACTATTGCTTTCCCATCATATATATATTCTGGCTGCTGGGGATCCTGGACAACTTCCACCCGTGGTAGAGGAAGAAGATAACCTCGTATTGCAGCATCCTCATGTCTTTCTTGATGAAATTATGAGACAAGCTCAAGATAGCGAAATTATTCGATTATCAATGCATATCCGTGATGGCCGCCCTTTATCCTCCTATAAAGGGACTAAAGAACAAGTATTAATTTACCCAAAGAATGAAGTTTCTGAGGGAATGTATGCTTGGGCAGATCAGATTATTTGTGCAAAAAATGATACTCGTAATAGCATTAATCAGCAAAGACGTAAAATGTTAGGATTTGAGACACTAGCCCCGTGTGTTGGAGATAAGATAATTAGCTTGCGAAATCATTGGGATATTTGTAGTGAAAATACTCATACTCCTTTAACTAATGGAACTATTGGTACATTAACCGACTTTCATTTGACAAATATACAAATGCCTTTTGGCTTTACTCAAAAATGGCCAGATATAAAGAATGTAGATATATTAGTAGGAAATATGAAGCTAGAAGAAAATGACGATTATCTAACTGGCTTAACTATGGATTATAATGAATTTATCACTGGGCAATCTACTCTGACTCCGGCTCAGATGTATAATATAACGCAAAGCTATAAAAGAACTGGTAATCCGGAAATAATTCCCATGAGTTTCACTTATGCGTATGCTATTACTTGCTGGAAGGCCCAGGGTAGCGAATATGGAAAGGTCTTATTGTTTGAAGAGAATTTCCCGTTTAAGAAAGATGAACATCAAAAATACTTATATACTGGAATCACACGAGCCTCGGATAAAGTTGTCCTAATTACTAAGTGAGCGGCCGGCGGTTATGAGAACGCAGAATCGGACGGCCGCGCTTGACTTTTAATCAAAAATATGATATAATATAAATATATAAACAGCAAAGGGGGATGATATTATATGAAGATGGGCTACCCAGGCAGTCTTCATAATTAACCACACAGATTTTAGTAATATCCGACTTAGGGATTCTATCAATCGGTATCAAGAATTGATAGATTATGCTTTAGAGCTAGGACATAGCTGTATCGCTATTACTGAGCACGAATGTGTGTCAAATTCTGTACAGGTTTTGAAGTATTATAGAGAAATTAAAGAAAAACATCCCAATTTTAAAGTCATTCTTGGTAACGAAATCTATCTTTGCCGTGATGATTTAGAGGAAAGTACTTATATAAAAAAGCAAGACAAATTCTTTCATTTTATTCTTTTGGCAAAAGATGCCATTGGACATCAGCAGATTAGAGAAATTTCTTCTCGTGCTTGGATACGTTCTTTTATGGACGGAAGAATGCGGCGAGTACCTACGCATTATGCAGACCTTGAAGAAATTATTGGAAAAAACCCAGGCCATGTGATTGGCTCCACTGCTTGCCTAGGAGGATTTTTACCGTCAGTAATTATTGCGCAGAAGGAAGAACCGAATTGGGACTGTGAGCCAACAGTTAGCTCTTGGCTAGAAAAAATGCAAAATATTTTTGGAACAGAAAATTTTTATCTTGAAATGCAGCCTCCCGCGCACAAAAATAATGAGCAGGATTATGTCAATCAATATTTATATAATTTAGCTATTGAAAAAGATATTCCATATATTATAACTACCGATAGTCATTATCTAAAAAAATCTGACGCATCTCTTCATAAAGCGTATCTTAACTCACAAGATGGTGAGCGTGAAGTCGATAGTTTTTATGCAACTACATATATGATGGATACTCAGGAACTGGAAAAATATTTTTCTGTATCACCTGACATTAATATGGAATTCGCATATCAAAATATTCAACATATAGCAGATCAATGTGAGGATTATGATTTAACTCGTCCATTAAAAATTCCTCAGCTAAAATGGAAAAGTAGTAATACAGAAGTTTCAGAGAAATGGCAAAAGTTAATACCAATGCTTTCAACTTTTATTTCCTCTGACTATCCTGGTGATAAACTGTTAGCGCAACTCTTGGTAGAGAAAATTGAATCAGACCCTCGATTGCAAGAACAGAAAATTTATGATGCAGTAGAAGAATGTTTAAATATGACATGGGAATCTTCTATTATTAATAAAACACACTGGTCAGCTTATTTTTTAAATCTTCAATGTATTGTAGAAGAGTGCTGGAATGCAGATACTATTGTTGGAGCTGGACGTGGTTCAGGTGTTGGATTTATTTTGCTTTATCTGTTGGATATCGTACAAATTAATCCCCAATGGGAAACCACTAAAACTTTTGCTTGGAGATTTCTTAATCCTAGCCGTGTATCGGTCTTGGACGTAGATGTAGATATCGAAGGTTCCCGGAGAGCGATAGTTCTAGACCGACTCAGAAAAGTATATGGAGAAGATCGTGTTGCAAACGTTTTAACCCTCGGCACAGAAAAAGCAAAAAGCGCCATTCTAACAGCCGCGCGAGGCATCGGCATGGATGTTGATGAAGCTCGCAATATTGCCGCTATGGTTCCTGAAGATAGAGGACAAGCAAGAACACTTAAACAGTGTTTTTATGGAGATGCAGAAGCTGGATATAAGCCGATAAGTAGTTTCGTCGCAACTATGAAAGCTAATCCACAACTTTGGGAACTTGCGCAAAGAATCGAGGGTCTTGTCTGTAGAATTGGTATACACGCCGGTGGAGTAATTTTCGTAGACGAACCCTTTACTAATTCAACGAGTTTGATGCGGGCGCCTGACGGAACCATAATCGTCGGTTATGATCTTCATACTTCGGAAGCTTGTAGTTTAATTAAATATGACCTGTTAAGTGTTGAAGCGCTTGATAAAATTCATATTTGTTTAGACCTCTTGCGTGATTATGGATATATTGAAGATGGCCCATTAAAAGAGCGTTACGAAAAAACCATTGGTATTTACAATCTTGATAGAACATCACCGGATATGTGGAAGATGGTTTGGGAACATAAAATTCTTTCACTTTTTCAGATGGAAAAACAAAGTGGTATTAAAGGAATTGCTACTTTGAAACCATCCTCTGTTGATGAATTAGCCGTCCTTAATTCTACAATTCGTCTAATGGCGCAAGAAGGTCAAAATGAAATGCCCACAGACAAATTGGCAAGATTTAAAAATTCTCCCAAAGCGTGGGATAAAGAACTCGAATTAAATGGATTGGGGCCGGCCGAAAAAAAGATTCTTCAGCCGGTGCTTCAGAATTCATATGGGCTATGTATTACGCAGGAACAATTCATGGAGTTGGTACAATTGCCAGAATTGGGCGGATTTTCTTTGACCTTTGCGGACTCTCTCCGCAAGGCAATCGCTAAGAAGAATCCTGCGGCCTATGATAAATTGACAGAAGAATTTTATGAGACTACCGCTAAAAAACACATCAATCCGGCTTTCGCAAAGTACGTATGGGACGTCTTGATTGCCATGAGCCGCGGCTATGGGTTCAATGCGTCGCACACTTTGGCGTATTCACTAATAGGTCTTCAAGAGATGAATCTCGCTTACCGTTTTCCAATTATTTTTTGGAATTGTGCTTGTTTAATCAATGATAGCGGTAATACTATTGTTGCAGAAGATAGCGAAGATGAAGATAACGTTGAAGAAAATATAAAAACACAAGGTACAGATTATACTAAACTGGCTCGTGGAATCAGTAAAATGAAAGACGAAGGCGTTAATATTAGCTTAGTAGATATTAATAAATCTCAATACACTTTTGTACCAGATGTAGAAAATAATACTATTTGGTGTGGATTAAAGAGTTTACTTAATGTCAATGATGAATTGGTTTATGAAATCATTAAAAAACGGCCTTATACATCGCCGCAAGATTTTTTGATGCGGGTAAAGCCCAAGCGGCAAGCTATGATTTCTCTTATCAAAGGCGGTGCTTTTGATGAAATGATGGACCGTAAAAAGTGCATGGCTTGGTATATTTGGACTGTATGTGATAAAAAGAGCCGTATTACTTTGCAGAATATGCCTTCTTTAATGAAATATAATCTCGTGCCTGAAGATACGCAGGAATTTAAAACCGCTCGTCGTATATATGAGTTTAACCGTTATTTAAAAGCTGTTTGTAGAGAAAAGGCAGCTGATCTTTATTATACTCTTGATACTCGCGCAATTAACTTCTTAACCGAAATTGGAAAAGATATTTATATTGAAACGCGAAATCAAGAATTGGTATTAGAAGCAAAGCGATGGGATAAGCAAGTTTATCAGCCATGGATGGACGTTTACAGAAAATGGATTAAAGAAAATCATGACGCTATTTTGCAAAATTTAAATGATACAATTTTCTTAGAGGATTGGCGTAAAGCCGTGGGTAAAAATAATTATTCGGCTTGGGAAATGGAAGTCTTATGTTTTTATTATCATGAGCATGAATTATCTAATATGAATTTCTCTAAATACGGTATTGTTGATTTTAATAGTTTACCTGAAGAACCAATCATCGAGCATTCATATTATAAAGGAAACTACTTGGTTAATATTTATAAACTGAGTAGAATCTGCGGTACTTGTATTGCAAAGAATAAATCAAAAAGTATTGTCACGGTACTTACTCCCACCGGTGTTGTGGATGTAAAATTCCCTAAAGAATATTTTACCCTGTATGATAAACAGATTTCTGAGAAGCAACCCGATGGCACTAAGAAAGTTATGGAACGTAGCTTCTTTAATCGCGGTAATATGATTATGGTATTAGGCATGCGGAGAGATAATCTCTTTGTAAGTAAAAAATATGCCAATATGTCTATCCATCAATTATATAAAATTGAACAAATAGAACCCAATGGTGATGCTGTATTAAGACATGACAGATATAAAGGAGAAATGGAAGAAGACGATGGATAAGAAAAAAACAAAAATTGTGGCTTTATGCGGAAAGGCGGGTGCGGGCAAAGATTATTGTCTGCACCAGCTAATGATGCGTTATCCTGAATGGCATGAAATTATTAGTTGCACTACTCGACCACCCAGAGAAGGAGAAAAAGAAGGAGTAAATTATTATTTTCTTTCCTCGGACGAGTTTAAAGAGCGGTTATTTAATGGCGATATGTTAGAAGCTACTGTTTTCCGTGGATGGAGCTATGGGACTGCCTTTAGTGCTTTAAATGAAAATACTATCAATCTAGGCGTCTTTAATCCAGCAGGCGTAGAAAGACTTCTCGATTATCCAGAGCTTGATGTATGTATCATAGAAATTGCGGCCGACGATAAAACGCGCCTTTTGCGGCAGCTTAATAGAGAGCAGAATCCCGATGTGCATGAAATTGTGCGGCGGTTCGGTACTGATGAAGAAGATTTTGACGATTTTCATAAAGAAGTTGTAGATAATAGATATACAATTATGAATAATACGAATGAAACTAGTACTGTAGTAAATAATCTAATTCTTTGTATTCAAGAGCATTTTAAAGAGGCATGAATATGAATTATTTAGAAAAGCTACGTTATTTAGAAAATTACGCTTATCGCGTCAATAAGCAAAAGGGATGCCCATACCCAGTCTCTAATCAGGCGGTAATATGCGGCGTGGTTAGTAAATCGTAGAAAAAGGCAGCCGCTATTATGCAACGAGTTGGTGCCACTCCAATACGTTCTAGAAAAAATGGTCCTTATGAGTGGGAACTTAATGGGGAGCGCTGGATATGGTTTGATGCTTCTAACCATTGCCGTGGATATAGATTATATAAATGTTATCTTGATGCCATGCTTGATTTAGAAACTATACAACAAATTGTATGGCCAGCACTTGCGAATTATTGTTGTGAATTAAAAATTATAGATACCACAAAATTCTAACACAATATGTGGTATCTTTTGGGCAAAAGTAAAAAAGATATATACAAGAATTTTCATATATATTGAACAGCCTAAACATAGAAAGGGGATAAATCATATATGAAAGTAATTAAACGAGATGGAGCTATTGTTCCATTTGATATAGAAAAAATTATCGTGGCTATTAACAAGGCATTTGTCGAAGTTGATGGTGCTTTGTATGAAGAAGATACCGCGAATGATATAGCCTATGAAATCGGCTGCAAAGTTGCAAATATGAAAGACTGTATTACTGTAGAGGAGATACAAGATCTTGTTGAAGACTATTTAATGCGTTCGGAGCGGCGTGATGTGGCGCGTGCTTATATTCGTTATAGATATAAGAAAGAGGTTGCCCGTAATAAAAAGGATGATTTTATTTAGGCGATTCGAGAAAAGCTCGATGCATCTGATATTAAGAATCAAAACGCTAATGTTGATGAAGCGTCATTCGGCGGCCGCACAGGAGAAGCTAGCAGCGTAGTAACAAAACAGCTTGCTCTAGATTATATTATATCGCCAATGGCACGTGAAAATCATCTAAATAATGAAATTTATATACATGATCTTGATAGCTATTATGTGGGTAGTCATAACTGTTTAAGTATCCCATTTGACGACTTACTTGCTAATGGATTTAATACTCGTCAAACGGACGTGCGGCCGGCGGGTTCTGCGAATACCGCATTCCAGCTTGTGGCGGTTATTTTCCAGCTTCAAAGTCTGCAGCAATTTGGGGGTGTCTCTGCAACCCATCTTGATTGGACTATGGTTCCTTATATCCGTAAAAGTTTCTATAAACACTTCCTAGACGGAGTTAAGTACTGTCAAAAAGGTCAAATGATTGGATTAATGGGAGTTTATGAAGATTTTGATTTATCTGATGCGAAAGAAACATGGATTAAAACTCAGGCCTCTATTAATGACGGTGTATTTACTAGAAATGAAATGGCTTATAAATATGCTATGGATATGACTATTAAAGAAGTTCACCAGGCAGCCGAAGGGCTTTTTCATAATCTTAATACGCTTCAGTCGAGATCTGGCAATTAGCTGCCATTTACCTCTATTAATTTTGGTACTTGCACGCTACCAGAAGGACGAATGGTTACTAAAGCGCTGTTAGAAGTGTCTATTGAGGGATTGGGTCATTTACATCGGACAAGCATCTTCCCCTGCTCCATTTTTCAATGCATGAATGGTGTTAATAGAAAACCCGGAGATCCAAATTATGATTTATATCAATTGGCCCTTAAATCAACAGCTCAGCGTCTCTATCCCAATTATGCCAACGTAGATTGGTCAGGTAATGCAGGATATGATCCGACTGATCCAAGGACCTTTTTCTCGACGATGGGGTGCCGCACGAGCAACGGTTACGATATCAACGGATTCGGACAATTGAAAGATGGCAGAGGCAATATATGCCCTGTTACTATTATCTTGCCCACTTTAGCTATGGAAGCAAAAGAAAAGTATAATACTGATGTAATGATGGATAGAAATGATAAATCTATTATTGATCTTTTCTTTGATATTCTTGATGAAAAAATTCATGAGGCAAAAGATATGCTGATTGAGCGTTTCGAATATATTTGTTCTCAGAATCCAGCATCCGCGAAATTTATGTACGAAAATAATGTCATGGCAGGCTATATCCCGGAAGAAGGAATTCGTAGCGCTCTACGTCACGGTACTCTTGCAATTGGTCAATTAGGCCTCGCAGAGACACTAGAAATTTTAGTAGGATGCAATCATACTTCCCCAAAAGGCATGGATCTTGCGAAACGAATTGAAGCGCTATTTAAGCAGCGTTGCGCCGAGTTTAAAGAAGAATATAAACTTAACTTTGGCGTATATTATACTCCTGCGGAGAATCTATGTTACACAGCAATGAAAAAATTTAAGGAACGTTATGGAGAAATTCCAAATATAAGCGATAGAGATTATTTTACTAATAGTATACATGTACCAGTTTGGGAACAATTATCACCTTTTGAAAAAATTGATATTGAAAGCCAACTTACAGGTTATTCCAATGCCGGGTGCATTACGTATGTAGAGTTAGATAGCAGCGTAAAGAATAATCTTAAAGCCTTGGAGCAAATCGTTAATTATGCAATGGATCATGATATTCCTTATTTTGCTTTGAACGTACCTTGCGACACCTGTCTTTCCTGTGGATTTACCGACGAGTTTAATGACCATTGTCCTATCTGCGGCAGTGAAGATATTCAACAATTAAGAAGGGTTACAGGCTATTTAACTGGTAACTATAAAACTGCCTTTAATAAGGGTAAAATCTCAGAGACAGAAGATAGAATTAAACACGTAGGAAGGCTAGAATAATGACTACGGGCATCTATAAAATTACCAATAAAATAAATGGTCATTATTATATTGGTTAGTCTGTCGATATTGATAAACGTTTTAGAGAACATTGTTTTTCAGCACGGCATCTTGATGACAAAGACCATAATTCTCCAATCCATTTAGCTATTGCTAAATATGGAGAAAATAATTTTACTTTGGAACTTCTTGAAAATTGTGACAAAACAGAATTGAATGAAAGAGAAGTATACTGGATAAGATTATTAGAGGCTACTAAAAATGGTAATTATAATATCCTCACAGGCGGCCAAGATAGAATTAAATTTGATAATAAGCCAGTAGAGTTATATGATTTAACAGGCAAATATGTAAAAACAATTCCCTCTGCTACTTTAACCGCAAAAGAACTTGGAGTAAGTAGAAATTCCATATATGGAGTTTTACACAAAGAAAGATCAACTTGTAAAGGCTATCAAATGAAATATGCAGAAGATAAACAAACTATCATAAAACCTTTTATAAGTAAGCAAGGTGGAGCTTTGCGAGTTGCTCAAATTAATCCTACTACCAATTAGATTATTAAAATATTTAATAGTATAGCAGAAGCTTCTAGAGAAACTGGAGCAGATAGTAGTACAATTACAAAAGTATGTAAAGGGAAATTAAAAACAACTAAAAGCTACAAATGGGCTTATTATGAGGAGAAATAATCTATGAAATATGCTGGTATTATAAAAAATGATTTAGCCGCAGGCCCTGGAGTATGCGTTTCTTTCTTCACTCAGGGCTGTCCGCATCACTGCCCCGGATGCCATAACCCTGAGACCTGGAACTTTGATAGAGGAAAAGAATTTACTCCCATAGTACTTGAAGAAATAGATAAGGCTTTAGATGCTAATGGCGTTCATCGTGATTTTTGCCTTCTTGGAGGCGAACCGCTGTGTGACGAGAACCTTTTCTTGTCATACCTCATTTTAGAACACGTTAAAATTATCCACCCAGATGTAAAGACATATATATGGTCAGGATATACTTATGAGCAACTTATGAAACGTGCGGCGACCAGCACCTCATTGCGGAGAGTCTTGAAGCTTGCGGATATATTAATCGACGGTCCATTTATCCAAGAACAGCGCGATATTACGCTGCATATGAGGGGCAGCCGCAACCAACGCATTTGGGATTTAAAAACTAAAAAAGAGTTAAAGGAGCTAGAATAATGACAATCACTTTATGTGGCAGTACAAGATTTAAAGATACTTTCTTTCAGATTGCAGAAGAATTAACCTTAGCGGGTCATATAGTTCTTATGCCACTTGTCTTTCATCATGCCGACAATAGGGAGTTAACTACAAAACAGAAAATTCAATTAGATAATTTGCACAAGCAAAAGATTGATATGAGCGACGCCATTTATGTAGTAAATCAAGATGGCTATATTGGTGAATCTACATTTGGTGAAATCGACTGGGCGGAACGCAATAATAAACAAATTTTCTTTCTTGAAACTCCTGCCTCAGAGGACACTACTACAGATGAGGAGGAAAAAGAATAATGAATATTTATTTAGCTGGCCCCATCTTTTTCTATGGGGACTACCTGCGTAATATCGAGTGGGCCACCAAAATTCGCAAAGCATTTCCCGGCGCTTATGTGTATTCCCCTGTTGAGAATACGGAAATTAATGGCGTTGAGGGTAAGAAAAAGTTTGCTGATTCTCAAGCCATTGCCAATGGAGATAATGTTCGTTTAGACACCACTGATATTCTCGTAGCCTGTATTGATGGTGACGTATTACCGTCGGGTACTTGTGCCGAAATCGGGAAATTCCATGAAAAAATCGCCCGCGGTGACAAGAAAGCAATAGTAGGTATTTGTACAGATACACGGCAGTGTTATTTAACTCACAGTGAGGCTAAAGATGAGGGCGGACGCTCAAGTCTCGGTGAACAGCAATATAGTTATCAAAATTTGTATGTCACAGGTCTTATTAAACAAGCCGGAGTACTTGTATCAGATATAGATGAAGCAATTGCCGCAATTGCTGACTATAAAGAAAGGCTGGGCATTGATTAATGATTTATAACATTCAGGATAAACCGCCCATAGGAAAACTAATAGCCTTTGCTTTACAGATGCTCCTTAGCGTGTTTGTGGCTACTGCTTTAATTGCTCAAATCTGCGGCGTCCCAATGTCTGGGGCGTTAGTAGGAGCGGGCGCCGCCACATTAGTGTATATTCTAGTAACTAAGGGCAAATCGCCTATGTTTATTTCAAACAGTGGAGCCTTTGTAGCGCCCGTTATGCTAGCTTTGGCGGCAGGCGGTTATACGGCCGTTGCAATTGGCGGCTTAACGACTTGTATAGTATATTGTATTTTTGGTTTTATCTTTTCTAAAGTGCCGGTTGACAATATCTATAAAGTTTTTCCCAAAGCACTTATAGGAGCAATTACTGTAGTTATTGGTATTAACCTGATGCCATTTATCCTCACTTATGTACAGATCAATGGAGAAGCTAATATGTGGGGCGTGAGTGTAGCTTTACTTACTACTTTTGTGATTGCTATTATTTCTCATTACGCCAAGGGTATGTGGAAAATACTTCCGTTCTTAGTCGGCATTATGGTTGGGTATATATATGCTTTAATTTTAACCGTCACAGGCATTTATCCAATAATTGATTTCTCTATTTTCGAGGGAATGAAACTTTTCCATGCGCCAACCTTCGCATTTATGCTTGCCGAACCAATTAACTGGTCAATTATTGCTTCTATCATCTTTGTTTATATCGCATATACAGTGTCGGCCATGATGGAATGCCTAAGCGACCATGCTGCTTTGGGTAACATTATTGGGGTTGATCTCTATCGCAGTCCTGGCCTCAGTCGAATTTTCTGCGCTGAGGGGCTTGCAAATCTTGCCTCTTCGGCTCTGGGCGGTTTAGGTGCTTGTTCATACGGAGAAGGAGTTGCTTGTGTAGGATTTAGTAAAGTGGCATCTGTATGGGTCACCGGTTTGGCAGCTATTTTCCTGGCGTTGCTTGGCTTCCTTGATCCGGTACAGCTATTTATTGCCTCTATTCCTAGCTGTGTCTTTGCCGGTGCTGCTATTGTGCTTTATGGATTCATCGCCTGCTCCGGTATTAAAATGCTACAAACAATTAATTTAAATGTACAGAAAAACTTAATTATTGTATCATCTGTTCTTTCTTTAGGTATTAGTGGCCTTGTTGTTAGCGGAACAGCCTTTTCTCTATCGGCCACAGCTCTTGCCCTTGTAATGGGTATTATCTTAAATGCTATACTTAAAGAGAAGGAATAAACTTGACTTAATCTAAAAAAAATGATATAATATCTATATAAAAAGCAATAAAGGAGAGAGCAAATAATGATTACTGTTCCAAGTAAAGAAATACTATTTGCTCTCCCACGAAAACCCAAAGAAAATGAGCTTGCCTGTGTTGAGAATTCTCATACTATTTATAAAGCTAATTCAGAGGGTAAGTGGGAAGAGGTAAAGGTAGATGGCGGTTTAACACTCAGTCTTTATGAATTAAATAAAACCGCTATGGCACAAATGTCTGAAATGACAGCAGAACAAAAGAAAGAAGCAATAGAACTCATTCAAAAGTATACAAAAGAAGCGGCTTCTGGAACTTATTATATGTTGCTAGGACGCGAAATAAATTATTACACTGTTTTTCCCGTTTTGCCCGATAATCATTCTGCTACCCCCATAGCATCTACGGTATTAGAATGCGCAGCAAATGTTGGCGAAGTCGTAGATGTATCTCTTAATAGCGCAAATGCGATTGAAATTTGGGTAAAGACACAAAATGATGCAGCATGCCTTGTCTTCTTTGACTATACAATGGGTGTAGTTCCAGTAAAGGTGGATTAAAATGAAAAAAATTATTTGTCATGTTGATTTATTTCAACTAGAGCAAACACCGGCTATCTTAGAAGATGGACAAGTGCGGCAGCTCGCTCCTTGTCCGCTAAAAAGCCTGTGTAATAATATCATACAAGCTTGTTACGAGGAAGATATAGATCACGTAACACTTTTTGGACTACGTGCTTGTAATACTAAATTAGCAGATGAAATCCGAGAAGCAGAAATGTTAATGTATAATAAAAATAAGATAGAAATTGAGGTAATGTAAAAACAATGGCAACATATCTAGTTAAAACTCAAGAAACTTATCGTGTTAGCACCGATGCAGAAGCTAATACTCTTATTAATGAAGCTAAGGAAGATCCCGGTTACACTCTCACTAAGTACAATTGCCAATCTAAAGAGACTAAGTCCAAGGGAGAAGTCATTGACGAATGGTATCAAGTAACTCTCTGTAAGGCATTTACTGAAGAGAAAGAGCCAGACCGTAAGGTGCATATCAATTATACCGAAGAGGAACCTAATTATGGCACATTTTGAAAAAGTATCTCGATTCAAAGATCTCTCAATCGCCCTGCCGCAAAGAGGAACAACTGAAGCCGCAGGTTATGATTTGTTTGTAGCAGAAGAAACTATAATTCCTCCATATAAAGAACTACTCCATAATATGGAAGCCTCTGGTAATGAGTATGGCACTATATATACTCTAGAGCAGATGAAATAGCTCACTAAAACTACCGGATGTAAACCCACCCTAGTTTCTATTGGTATGAAATGTCAGCTAGAGCCGCATACTTATTTAAAAATTGTTCCCCGTAGTTCTACGCCACTTAAATATTGGCTTGTTATTGTCAATGGAGAAGGCATCATAGACGCCGATTATTTTAATAACCCACAGAACGAAGGCGAGATCTTTTTGCAGCTCATTAACCTCAGTCCTTTCCCCATTAAGCTACAAGTTGGTGATTGCATCGCCCAGGGTATTATATGTAATTATGGATTAACCATAAACGATAAACCCACAGCAATTCGTGAGGGCGGCTTTGGGAGTACCACAAAATGAAAATATTAGCATTAGACCAAGCATCTTAGACTTCGGGATTTGCTATTATTGAAGATGAACACTTATTAGAAAGCGGAACTTTTACATTTACAGGCTCGCTCCCTTAGCGATTAGTAAAAATTAGAAAAAAGGTACAAGAGCTTATATAGCTTAATAATGTCAATAGGGTAATTCTAGAAGATATCTAGCTCGAACGAGGTAATGTTATTACCTATCGCGCTTTGGCGGAAGTAATTGGAGTACTTCAAGAACTTTTCGCTGAATTAAAAATTCCTCATGAATTCGCGCCGGCCAGCTCATGGCGCTCTAGGCTGAGGATTAAGGGGACTGACCGTCCGACGCAAAAGAAAAATGCTTAGAAATTTGTAAAGGACACTTATAACAAAGATTGTTCAGAAGATGAAGCAGATGCAATCTGCATCGGAACATATTATTTTAAAGAGCAAAAAATGGCCTCTGCGTTTTAACGCATGAGGTCATTTTTGATTATTTGACTTCTCTCAAAAGTTATATATTAATAGAGATATAAATACTCTATATGAGAGGGGGAAGTTTTTTTGCTTGATTTCATTATTAAGTATTGGACAGAATTTCTATTCGGTATCGTGGCGGCAGGGATATTAGCTGGCGGCAGATATATATGGATGCTCTTTAAAAATCGTTTAAAAGATGGCTTAGAAGAACAAATTACAAGTATTACAGATGTTATTACTAAGCGGATGTCTGAAACTGATGAAAAGTTAGAAGCAAAAAATACCAGTCTGACTCAATAGATCGGAGAATTACAAGCTGATATGAAAATTATGCAGCAAGAAATTCAGAAAAATAAAAACGATGAAAATTTGATTGAGAAAAAAATTGACATTCTTAAAGATAACTTAAATACTCTCAAGGGCGGCATTCTTTCTCTACAACGTAAAGATTTTAAAGAAGAATGCCGAAAACTTCTTAATCAAAAAGAAGCAATAACTTACGAACAATATACTATGCTCCAGCATGAGCATACTGTATACAATTCGTTAGGTGGGAATCACGAAGGCGATTAGTTATTCAAATTAGTATCCATGAGGTATGCTAATACAAATGCAGTCCAGACAGAAAAAAAGGGAGAGCAATAAGCTCTCCCTTTTTTTTATTCTGTCATACGAGTAAATATTTTATTGGTTATATCTATAATTTCCTAGCCATAAGTAGCAATGAGATCGGCTAATAATTCTTCTTGCTAAACATTTAATTCTACATTATAACTAAACATTGCGGCATGAGTTATTTCATGGCACAGCACTTTTTTCATGCGCATTGATGATAAATTTTCATTAATATAAATCGTTTTTGACTCATCATCGCATGAACCAATTGCCAACGAACCATCGCTTCGAAATAACTTGGGATGAATGGTGGAAGTCAATACCACTTTCCACCATTCACCATTAATCTAAAACATTTTATTTTATTTTATTTGCTAATGCAGTAATCTTGCTTTGAAGCATCTGCTTCTCTTCAGGCGAAGCATCATCAATCATTTCCGCAATATCCATAGACAATTCTTGCATATAATTTTCCAAATCCTTTAGTTGAGTAGTTTTATCTTTATGCAATTCTTTAGATTCCATATACATTTTACGGCTCATAGGACTACGCCCCTCGCGTCTATCGCGTAATTCCATAGAATAAGGACGCTCTGTATAATATGTGGCGCCGTTTGTTTTGCTGGTCTCATGCGCATCAGACCAGTCTCCGCCATAATACATACGTCCGTAATTCTTGTCCATATCTCTTAGATAATCTCTATTATATGGACGATAATATTCGGTATAATACTTTTTTTCTTCTTCGCCTTTTTCCATAGCCTCAGTAATTTTTGCGTAGTAGCAGGCTTCTTCCATGTCTTTGATCATATCTACTACTTCACCGAGCTCTTTTGCGTCTACTTGATCAAGCTTACCCATTTGGCCACTAACCTGAGCTATTAAACAATCTTTAATACTTTTTAATCTTTCCATATTACGCCACCCTTTCCACGATCAAACTGGCGTTTTGAACATCTATTGCAACTGTAGATGTATTTTCGACACTAATTTGTGCGCAACAGCCAGAAGGAACATTTAAGAATAATGTGCGTGAAACATTGAAAAATTCCCCTACTGCCGCAGGAGTTACTATCATTTGGGTCGCAGATACGGGTTCGCCATTAATTGCAATTGCTAGCTGAATTGGACCAGCAGACCCACCAGTAGGTAATGCAATATTGGCGCCGAAAGTTACGCGGAATCTAGCGCGATTCTAGTTAGTTATACCACGGAGGGTAACGAGACCGCTACCCTCTCTATGTATAATGGAACAGCTACCAGCAACAGCAGTGTTAGTAAATACTACATTAGAACCGGCGTTAACCGCCTATAAAGCATTAGCTGTTATTTCCATATTTTTTCCTCCTTAACCGTTGCAGCCGCAGCCAGTACCGTATCCGCAGCCATACGTGGTCATAACGCCCGTATAAGGATTACTTACAAGATAAGAAGGTTGAGCCGTAGGACGTAATTGTGACAGCAAGTACGCGCTTTGCTCACCCTGAGAAATCTGACTACGTAACGCCGCATTTTCCGCGTTAAGAGTGTCAATCTTATCCTGTACTAAGAAATCAAGAATAGAACGTGTGTTATTATTTGCGTTTTCTATAACATCTCTCGCAGCATCCTGAGTCGTCCGACGATTTTCGCATGCCTGCGTAGCTAAGTTATAATTGAGATCGGCAAACGAAGAAGAAATAAGCTGTTTAGTATCGCAGCAGCATTGCGCCTATTGCGCTTGCATCGCAGTTAGCTGGTTGTTCGTCTGATAATGTGCGTTAGTAATAGCAGACTCTATCGCATTAGTATTTTGCAAGTTTGTCAGACCCATGGAGCAAATATCAGACTGCAGGTTGCGGGCGTTGGCATTGACGGTCTCATTAACACCGGCAAAACCGTTGCAAAGGGTAGATGAGATGCCATTAATACCAGACTTTAGATCACTCATATCAAAGCCATAATTTAATTCCTCTCGAGTGGTTGAGCCCTGATACATGGGAATATAGGTAGCGGTAGCTCCATTGTTGCCGTTACCTCCCCAGCCACCGCCCCAACCGGCGAAGCAGAACAGGAAAAGTATGATGATCCACCAGGCGCCATTTCCGCCCCACATATCATCGCAGTTTCTGTTACCATTATTACCGCCTGTAGCAGCAGCAATATCAGAGAGACTATAACCATTGTTACTATTGAACATTTAAAATGTCCCCTTTCAAAATATATATTTTTACAAACCCCACTAATTGCGGAAGTTAGTAAATTCTGTATCAAAATCTACGCCCCTAGAAGCGCATAGATTACGAGCAAATTGCTCTATACCTTGTGTGTCATTGGCCTAAGCCAATTCGTAAAGATTTTTACCAACAGGTGAAGATTGAACCGTTTGTTGTAAAAAATTTAACATCATTTTCTATGGACTTTGACCATTCTTAACAAATGATAAAAACTACATAGGATTAATTTGTGGCATATTTTATACTCTCCTTTGTGTTAAAATTGCGGCGGGGCGCTTTGTGGCTGCTAAGCAATTGGCTGTTCTGCGGCATTAGACCGGACCGCCGCCAACTACTTTATAGCCTCTTCAAATTCTGCCCGCGTAATATAATCATTTACTGTCTCTTTGGGTACTGGCTTTAACTCATACATATTGAGAGAGGCCGTACCATCCATATTAATTTGTTTAGTATATATTCTTTTGTTGGCCAAATCAGGGAAATAAAACACCGAGCCATCAAAATCTATAGACGTGGCTCGAACTTCTTCCAGAGACGATACCGGTCGTCCCTTTAAGCCAAAAGAAGGCTGTCTATTAGGCTGTGTTGGATAATAATTATACATATATAAAAGTCCTTTCTATAAAGAATTGTTCTTCCTTTCATTGTTATATAAAAATTGGGACTAATTCATTATCCAATTTTGCCAAAAATTTTTAGATGATTTTGCCAAAAAATTTTAACAAAAAAAATAAGGGATTCTATCTACATTAAGATAGAATCCCTTTTAATTATTTTTATTAATCCGCTTTGTTCTGATTGACGCTGGCTTCAATTTTCTGAGTGATGTAAGTCTGCAAATCGCCCACCACTTCAGGCAAATACTTCTGAGCCTCTTCGCTCAGGGTAGCAATGACTGCTTGATAAGTCTTTTCAAAGGCGGCCTTTTGCGCGTCCGCAGTAAAGGCATTTTCTTTCTTGAGAGCCTCGACATAAGTCTGATTCGTTGCAATAACGCAATTAGCTATTGTGTCATTTAGCAAATCTAAATACTTCTTAGCTAATTCATTATCAGTCTTATTCTTTAATTCATCCTTTTTCGTGCTAATATATATTACTAAACTACGAGTAATGATAGCAAGAAGAGGAATAATACAAAGCTCAAAAATTTGCTATAAAATATTTAACCAATCCATAAAACTATATATCTCCTTTGTATTTATTTTTAAATAGCCGTTAATTTCCAGCTGTTGTTAGTATATGTATCCGCTGGTTTTTTGGTCATGAGCACTTTGATAAAATCAAATGAGTGTAATTTATTGTTTTATTGTCCATTTACAATACATCAATGAGCTTCCGCTCTTAACGAATGGAATTCCATATAAAAACTTAGACCCATTATAGATTCTTACTGGAATTATTTGATGCGTAGAAACTGTTTTTTTGCTTTCCGAAGTTCCAACTCTAACTTGGCATTTGTTAGTATATGCACTTCCCCCCGTGGAATCCCATACAAGACAATAAATAATTGATCCGTCATAATCACTATTAGATAATGTCCCTCTAAATGTTCTTGATGTACTTACAACGGAGCCATCTTTATACCATCTGTAATTGTATCCTGTCCCTCCAGAGGGTGTCGTGGAAAACGAGAAACTATCACCATCATATCCTGTTAAAAGACTGGGTATTGCAGTTGTTTTTATGGTATTTACAGGACTGCTATATTCAGGTATAGATAGGTTTGAACAACTTACTGTACTCATTGTACCAGCATTGCCATACGTATTAACAACTGAGAATGATGCTCGCAACGAGGTTTCGGTTGAACTTAATCCGCTAATCGTTCCTGATGCCGAAGCAGTATGATTAGCTGTGCCTGTCCAGGACTCGCTCGAACCTTTCATTGTAATTTGTATATCAGTTCCAGCAATAGTGAGTGTTCCTATAAGAGTATGCGCAAGTCCTAAAAAGCTCTATGAAGATTTCAAATGTGTTGTTACTGTAATATTAACAGAAATAGAGGAAGAAGTTCTTCCAAACGGCTCAACTTCTACTGTATATATACAATAAGGCGATCCTGCTGTTGATTGTTGCCCACTTAATATTGTCTGGTAAGCCATTTAATCACCTCATTATTTCGTTCTCTTCCAAATGTAAACTGATAAGTACGGAGGCATATTATTATGTGCCGCACCACCGCCAGCTTCATCCATACCTATTTGCGCCCACCAAGTATGTTTGTCATCGGTAACACTATCTACCAAATATGAGCCTGCATCTGGTGTCCAAGTATCTGGGGCACCGGAATTACCTGCAGCCATATAGTGAGCGTGCGGAGGCATTTCATCAGTCGTCAATTTATGTGTAATCTCACCGCCGGTAGAGCCAGCGGGATAACTGCTATTCATGCCGAATAGAAACTTTCCTTGAATTTGCTCCCAAGTGCCGCCAAACAGCTTCTTAGGATTAGTACTATTTACCGACATGTAAATAGAACCAACCGGATATACATTATCAAGAATATAGTTAGACCCTAATGTTTGGAAAAATAGTTGGTTGCTTTGCATACTTGATGGTAAACTTGAACCAAAATCTGTTCCGGATGTTAACTTAATACCCTTTGTGGTAATTGCACCGGTCATCGTACCTCCAGTGGTTGGCAAATAATTATTTGCCCCAATATCGGATTTGAGCTCCGCTGGCGTTCGGTAATATATCCAACCAGACTCATCCAATACAGCTACTTTTCCAGGTGTGCGGCCGAGGTCAGTGGCCGCTGTCGTTTGTAGCCATGTGCCGGTGAAATACTTGCCAGTTAAGTTGCCGGTCAACGTTCCGCCAGTTTTATCAAGCTTGCCGTCCAACGCGGTCTTGTCGGCCTTTGCATCTAACGCGGTCTTGTCCGCCTTTTTATTAAGTTCTATTTTTATAACCTTGTTCTACACTGGATTAGTAGATGAATCGGATAGCGTAGTGTCAACAATTGTCTTATTCGCATCCTTGGCGATTCCATTTAATTTTATTTTGTCCGCAGCAGACATTAGTCCATTTGCGCTTGTTGTAGCAACAGATGTACCCGCTTTCCCAGACAATGCAGAATAAATTACTTTATTTTGTACCGGATTAGTAGAAGTATTTGATAACGCGGTATCTACCGTAATTTTTGTTGCGCCCTTAGCAATCCCGTCCAATTTTTCCTTGTCTGCTGCGGACATTAAACCGCTCACACTCTATGTCGCCGCGATGGCAGATACATTAGAAGTACCATCATAAGTTACATTACCAATTTTTAAACTAAAAGTAGGAGTATCAGTAATTATAAACAACTCATTATCAGCGGCTTTTCCCATGACATTTGTTTTAAAATCCGATGTATTTGCTATGTTGTAAGGGACTTTATGTATCGTTAGACCCTCTAAATATTTTACTGCCTTCGCCATTAAGAATTACCTCCTTTGCATAAACTTATGGGCTTGATTAGAAATGCCAAAAAAAGGCTAAGCCTATATCATTTGCTTCCATCAACTCCATGTTACTATCTTTACGGGATAACGATCCGCATATGCGGCCGCCGCAATTGCTCGCTCATTATCAGAAATATCAACATAAAAATAAAATCTTTTGTTTGGCTCGGCAATAGGCTCATGCATTTCTTTGTTTTGCCCAAGTACATAGCAATAGCCTTCTTTGCAACCAATTTTATTCAAGGCCGCTACATCAGTACCTTTTGCTATTTTAAATAAAGCCATTTATTTCGCCTCCTATATACACAAATATTATATAACAAAAAATAGGGAAAGTCAAGCCAATTTGGCAAGACTTTCCCTTAATCTATAATTAACTATAGTTATTCCTATAGTAAAAAAATAATAATTAAAATTAAGACGATATCTTACCTTTTCTTAACTTTCATATATATATAAAAATTAAAGATATCGTCTTAAATTCTTCTGCCCAAAAATTAGAACATATCCTCCCAATTCAGACTATATCCAGTTTCAACTTGGGAAATTAGCGCTCCTAATTTCTATACTAAAGTAGCCAATTCTGTATTTTCAACATATTCACTACCTATAGCTTCATTAACACCATATAGAATCTAAGATGTAGAAGGACGGGTATTTAATTGATATAGTACCGTTTCATTTGCATTATCTAATTGATAGAACATTAAAGCATATTTAACTTTACCAGCAACCTATGAAACAGTACCGCTAATAGGCCAATAAAATAAAAGCTCATTTTCTTTTGCAAAACTTTTATTATCATAACCGTTTACAGGATAAATACCGCCTTTTCCAGCGGCATTTTCATATAACACCAAACAATTTGTCAATCCCAGATCTGTAGCGCCAAAATAGCGGGGGATTTTAAAATAAATATTTTCCGCTCGATGATCTTTTTCAACGCTTAACCATTGAGGAGTCTCGATTAAACGAGATTCTAAGTCTACCATATAAATGGGCGGATCTTGTTCCTCCCCCTCAGCGACAACTACTTTACGGATAGCGCCGTCCTGATTATAAATTTGTAATTCCTAATTAGTAAAATGTCCTTGGGACTAATACTCCGTAGAAATTTTATTTAAAGCAGTATATAAGGCTTTATCTTCCATGATGCAAGCCTCCTTTACTTATTAACCCGAAGTCCCTGCGGGAGCAATATTTAAATATCCAATTTTTTCAAAACTACAAATTTCTTCGTCAACATCTTTAAGCCCTTCTTGAGATTTAGATACTTTAACTATAGGATAATAAAAACCAAGAGCGACTTCACTAGGATTAAAGCTAATGTTAAATACACCATTTTCATCAGGTTCACTTAATTTGGTATTAAGAAACTTTACAGAAGCATCTTCCGCTTGACTTTCTTCTTTTCGCCATTCAACATCATATTTTTCGAATTTGCCATTGGCCTTTACAGTAATTGTACAAGAAGTAGCAGTTTTAGGAACAAGGAAATTCTGATTCTTTTGAGAATCATCTATACTGGTGCCATCAATCATAATAAACTTAACTGGTTGCGGTTTTTTATAAGCGTGGCAAGAACCCAATACTTTAGGCTCAGAAACCGCACCATTACGAGTTCGAGTGACAGAAGCCGTGTATATACCTTCAATATCTAAAAGACTACAAGTATTTCCAGTTATTGCAATATCCCTACTATTACCGTCATCACCAGTAAAATTCCAGGTATATGTATCTCTATCTTTCGCAGTGGCGCCAGTTACTTCCACAGTAAGTGAACCACCATCAACAATTTCTATTTTCCCTGAGAGCATTGTAGAATCATCACCAAAAGCTGTGGGGCCGGGCACTACGACGCTGCCAATCTTACAGTCTGCCTCAGTCCATCTTTCTCCTTCGGGGACTTTAATATCTTGGTTACTAGCACGAGAGAAACCATACATATTGTTTTGTGCGACACAATAGTATGTGCCAGTTATGTCGCTCATAACTTCGCCATCTTCGCTCTTGGGTAAGATATACTCAGAATATTTTTCATAATAAGGGCCGCCCTCTGCAAAAGTCTCCCTAGATACATCGGCTAAACGATGCTATGAAGATCCATTAATAATTTTGATTTCATAGATAGGAATATCCTCTTTAAAAGTATCCAGTTTTTTGTATACTGAATTAGCTTTTAGGTTAGTAGTTTTTTCATCTTTTTCTTTATACCAAGAATAGGCTACAGAACCGGGAGCAATTGCCTGAACATTCAGCACATCACCCGCATCTGCGCTACATGGATCATTCGGCCCCACTCCTTCTTTATATCTAAATAGAAATACAGGAGACACAACTTTATCACTACTATAATCAGCTGCGGGGGAATCGATCATACGACTTAATACTTCATTTTCAACATCATCATTAAGATCGCCTTGAATATTATCAATTTCAGCCTTAGAAATAGCGAGATCGAGGCTAGGATTAACGACTAGCTAACCAATTAAAGTACCAAAGCTGCGTTTATATGAATTGCCGTCTGTATTTAATTCGAACAAGCGGACTGAGAATTTTATAGTACCGGCCTTCGAAGTAACATCCTATGTGATAGGCCAACCAATAATAATTTTAGAACTTTCTTCATCAGTGTATTTAATCCACGCTTTAGTAAAATGCTTTTGCTAATTTGCATCAATAAATTCTACAACCGCAGTAATACTAGGAGAACCAAAGTCAATATTTTCAAAATATCTATCTATTTCAAAATAAATATATTCAGCATAGTGGTCACCTTGGACACCTACGCCATTTTTAGTAAAGGCTTGCGGAATTGTAATTTTACGGCTATTGCCGTCAATGAAGAATTTTTCTTCATCTAAGGGCAGTATAATAAGACTTGGATCTTTTAGTGATATCTCATGAAGATGCTAAAAATACCCATCAAGTGTAGAAATGGCCTGCGTTATTACAGTGCCTTGATCGTCCTTTTTAGGTAAGCCTAAAATTTCATTGACCTTTTCAAACAAAGCTTTATACTTAGTAGTATTTTCAGAAGTAACCTTTGTTATCATATTGCCTTTCCATTCCTTTCGTTTAGGATTTTGGGCGATAAAAAATTTTTATCGCCCAATTAATATATAAAATTAAATAACTACTTTAATCTTTCTTGTCCTTACAGATCAATTTCATACCAGCTACTTACCGCACTCTCTGGTACGGTAATGCTTCGAACTGTAGAACTACCATCTTTTGTAAGAATTTTTCCATCTTCAGCTATTAGCTAAACTAAACGGGCTGAATAAGCTCCTTCTACACATATAGGAGAAATTAAAATTCCATTATTGCCCACATATTGATACATATATTGTTTACGCACTTTTTATTTCCCCCTTTTATGACTATACAAATTGTACCCGTACTTTTGATTCATCGCCACCATTGGAAATACGATATTCATCACCAAAGAATGTCCTTGGAGGCAGAGTTACGGTAGTATTCTCATCTATTGTAATTTCCACTGGGGCATTATTATTCCAAGAAGCGAGGACCGTAGCATCATCGACATATACGTAGTAATGCCCGAAAAATTCTCCCGAATTCTAGTTAAATGGTGAACAAAGCTTTTTATCTGTCCCATTACCGTAACCTTCTTTATACCCCGTGTTATTCCCCCAAAATAGTTTAATTGAATTAGCTATGTCTAAGTGAGTACCCTTTCCTTGTTCGCCAATCTAAAAGCTACAAGTTTCGTTGTTATCACCTTTAAAGAAGCTACAACTAAGATAACCAGCATATTTTAATGTATACGGTATAATAAATACGCTATTGGATTTTATATGGAAAGCATTATTAAATCCAAGGTTATCTACAGCTAAGATATTTGGTGGTAAAGTTGTATTTTCTAGTTTTGCCCCCTAGAAAGCAGAAGCACCAACAACTTTTAAATTCGTAGCATGGTTGAAATCAAACCACTATAAAGTCGTCCAACGATCTGACACCGCAGAAGACCCTTGCCCCACAGCAACTAATGGATGATTTTCACCCTCTAAGAAGAAATGAGTAATTTCTGTCTTATGCATATTTCTAATCATAATAACAGGCTTCCCATTGTAAGTAGCCGGTAAAGTAACCTTACCCGTCAAAGTTTTTCCTCTAGCTGGAGAAGCCTCATAACCGGCAAAATACTGACCTTCTAATTCTGGATATTCCGGGAAAGTTAAACTGTCATCATAAGTAAATTCAAATAAGTCGGTATCTGGCTTATCATAAACACTTTCTTCTAAGAAACAAGCATAAAATACTCTGTCTTCTTTTTCTGAGCGTATTTTAGTTAAATCCAATAAATAACGTGCGGCGGCCGCCTCGGTGGCAGGATAGCAGTTAGCTTTATCTTTCACCCATCCGAGGAATCTATGACGCATTGTCAAAGCTAAGCTACTCTCTATCGGAGACAATGGAGTAATGTCAGGGGCAGATAGATAATTTCCAGCCCTCACTGTAATAGCAGCTACCTCAGTTGTGCTATTATTCCCATTATTATAAGTACAGAACTTAATATTATAAGTATGGACTTTGAAGATAGCATAGAAAGTATAATCAAACTCTTCTTTATTCAAGATAGTAGCTTTTGCATCATTCCACTCTACGTTAGTCATGCTGTAGAATCCATGTTCATCGGCCGTACCTAACATATTTTCAGTGGCTCCGTCTGCAGATAAACACCAGCCGACAAAATCATAATCTAATTTCTTTGGTCTATATTCATCGTATGGATTCTTAAACCATTCAGTATCAATATCCCCTGGAGCAATTTTCTACGCACCCAATTGCTTATAAGTGCCGTCGTCTTCAACTTGTTTAAAAATACCTGAATATGCTTTATTAACTTTGGCAAAATAAAACTCCATATTAGGATAAGCTTCTAATAGATCATTTCTTACATATCCTTCATCTACTTCTACGGCATTATTAACATAAACAATACCCTGCAAATCAGTTACTTGATAGGTAGATTCATGAAGTTTCTCAAAGAAATCAGTCAAATTTGTGATTAAATTTTCCGCTTTATATTCTGCTAAATAATCCGCATCATATTTATATATTTCTTTATTCTTGATGCCTAATTTCCACGCATTTTCATCTACATAAGAATAAGGAGCAAATCCATAATGACCGTCAGGAACAAAGTAATGCGCGGCATCCGCTTCGATGTACTCAGATCCCTCATCTAAAAGCTGATATGGACACCAATTAATGCCTCTTAAGGTAATCTTGGCCGAGGTATTTAAATCAATAATTTGTTTGGCCAATCTATAACTATCATAGCCCAAAGCCACATTATCAAGAGACAGAGTGTCGATTTGGGTTGTTGGAGAATCACCAAATAGGGATTCTATATATAAGCCCTCGGCGCAAATATATTCTCCAGTTTTCTCACCCTTAGTGACAGGATATGTAGTAGTTAATAATTTTTTCAAATTCTTTGCTTCCACAAGATTTAAAGCTTTTATACTATGAGGTAAATATAAAGTATGTAAAGCCACACCTTCGGCAAATGTAATGCCCGTTAAATCAGTCCGCAAAGCCCTAAAACTACGAAGCTTTTCGCTCTTGCTTAAATCGTAAGTAACACCGCTGCCATCAGATGTCGCCATAACACCAGACAGACAAAATTCCTCAAGCAAAGGCATGCTATTAAGATTCATTTGTCCTGCAGCCTTACGGTAGTAGCCAGTGGCAACTCCCTCAGCATTAGGAGCATCAAAGTTGTCATTGCCAATCAAAAGACGTGTTAATTTTGGACATTCGTTCTAGAAGTTTAATTCCATTAAATATAATTTGCTTAAATCACCTAAATCGGCGTATTGAGTACCACCATAAATATAAAATAGAGCTTGCGGCGAATCAGAGGCTGTACGAATTTCATTAATTTTTCCTTGTGGGAACAAAACTTTAACTGCGGTATTCTTTGCTTTCTACGACAGAGCATTCTCAGCTTCGTTATCAAAACCAATAGAAGTATATATTGTTTTTGAGGGAGTCAAAGTTAACCAGAATTCAGTATCAAATTCGTGCATCTTTTTGGTTCCATTACCATCTATATCTTGATCGGCCCAATAGTCCGACTAAATTAATCCCGCCTCTTCTGCTGTAGGAGATTCAACCCAGTGGTCAGCAGTATTATCATTCTTAGTAGTGCCGCGGTTGGCTTCAGAACGCGCTTTAATAGTGTCATTACCCTCCGCACGCTAAAAAGCTCCGGTATACAACCAACTATCAATAAAATTGATTCTATCGGTTAAAAACTACTAACGCGACAAACTTCTATCTCCCTAAAGGGCATAAAAGTAACTTCCATTATCAACAACTGTCGCTCCTCCTTGGCCTGAGTAACCGCCACCTGCGGAAGTATTATTATTGGTAATGGTGATATATTTATAGTATTCATCTAAATTGATTGCTATTAAAGGACGCTAACCTTTCATCGCAAGGAATGGGCGTTTTTCTCCTCCACGGGTTTTAGCCCTGCCGCATTCTTCATAATCAGCCAAATACCATTTTTCTATATGCTCTACAGAAGATAAAGGAGGATTTGTCAATGGTGCAAAAGTACCAATACCACTGGTATATCCACGTAACTAACGGTATTTGTTTCTTATATAACTATCTTTATAACAAGTAAAGAAGTTATTCCATAAAACACTCGAATTAGTAGAGAAGTGACCGCCTTTAGTGGCGTCTATATCATAAGTAAAAGACGGAATACCTGTATTATTAATACCCAGTTGGGTATCAATATCATAGAAGATAGGATACCAGATATAATCTCCGCCTTCTTTTAATGGTCCCCAAGAAGCCATCATACAGTTTTTACCGCGTGAATCATAACATTCAAAGACTTCAGTCATTACAAAATAAGTAGCGACATAGTCAATATCAAAATGTAAAGGAAGCTCTTTCATGAACTTCTCAAGACGACGCTATTTCGTATCATACTCGTAAACTTTTTCACCGTAAGTCTCTGGCGGCGTAAGTTTTAAATCAGCCTACTCCACTCCATACTTATCTTTAATGACTGTCCAATCTGCGGCGGCCACTTCTTCGTCGCTCGGGACGAGGTCTGTGCAAGTACTATAGACCCAGGCGCAAGCTTTTTCCCAGTGCCGCATCACATTAACAGCCCATTCAATGGCCGGTTCTTTATTACTAGATGATAATCCAGGGATATTTAAATCTTTAGCCATCTAATCTAATTCAGCGCTCGATTGATTGAGATGATAAACTATATCTAAATAATCATCATATTTATTATATCTATATTCAAAACTATCTGCTACGCGGGGGCCGCCGCCTGTGCCACGTTCCTCAGTAGTAAAACTTAATTCTCTACGTCCCTCAAAATCGCGGAAAGAACAATAAGCGCCTTGGTTATCACTAAATTCCCAGCATTCTGCAACATCGGGAAGCTCTTGGTAATTAAGGAATTTCTAATATTTATCTTTAATAGAAAATCCATATGCTTCGTCTGAGCCTTTATCAAGAATCATATTATAACGACCAATGTATTTAATAGCGCCGGTATCCGAACGTCTATGGAAAGCCAGTACAGGAAATCCCTAAACCGAAGTGCGATAATCCTGTATATTCTCAATCGTGCCAGGTTTGTAGGTAGTCACCATCGTATACCATTTAGCTTCGTCTGTACCATTCTTTAATCCTAAATCATTAGATGATTTTTCAAAATCTTCAGGACCAGATAAAGTTGCCTCTTTATATTTACCTTTACTGTTTTTATAGTAATACTGAACCCCTTCATGATACTCACTAGCTTCAGTCACCTAGGTATCAGCGTCCTGAATCGCGCCTGCCGCCACATAGTCATCTAAAGGATGCTTTGTATAAGCATTAGCTACAAGATTTGCAAATCCAACATTGTAGCTGCCGGAAGATTCCATGAAGTCAATTTTCATTGTGAATTTTGTCGTACCCACAGTATAGTTATCAAAATAGAACCAATCTAGCTGTTTTTCTTTTCCAGCAAATGGCCCTTCATTCATATACATATGGACATATTTCTTTTCGCCGTCAGCATCAGCAACTTTAGTTTTAACCTTATAATTTCTACGAGGATAAAATTCAGAAGAAGTGCCTTGGACTTTCATTTCTACATTTTCACCATGCCAACTTGGACAATGGTGTAAATAGTAGTATTCTACAGCACTCATCCCATACTACTCTTGACACGCCTCATCTGTCAGTCCGTCTTTAGCAGCATAATCACTTAATTTGCCAGTCATATAAGCACGGTCAAGAGCTACATTATGGAATTCCATATTTGCTTTTATTACATTGGCCTTACTATATGGCAATAAATTAGTCTTTTCATCTAAGCCCGTAGTGGTCCAAACGACATAAGGCATAAGCTCATTATCAGGGTGAGTTTTATTATATTCTAACATAGCTGCATAATCAAACTGGTATTCATTTAAATTAGAATTCCATTTAGCCAAATTAGTTTGATCGTAAATATCTATATCCTTTTTGTCAGCCGCAAGATTTAAATCTATATAGTTAATAGGTAGATTAGTATTATAAATACGCATCTTATATAAATTAAAATCACAGCTGTTACTATTAAATTTGATAGTATTTTGATTAATAGTAAAACTTCCACCTGTGCCGTCGACAGTATTTCTTACAACACCAGTTAAAATACCATTAATATAAATTGATAATAGTTTATTACTATAAGAATAAACTAACGCAAGATGAATCATCTTATTCTCTACATAGTTTACATTAACCGTATCAAGCCCCGAAGTAAAGAAAGCATCTTGAGGTCCGATACAAAATCCACGGCCAGTAAGTGAAGAAGTTCCATCATAGAAAGAACAAATAGCAGCATCTGTATTAATCACTTTTTCAGTGTGATCTATCTTTTCGCAGAACTTATCTGCGGCCGCACCCAGCTCCGCGCGCAGATAGTCATCATAGTTTGTATAGCCACCAGTATTATTCATCTATGCTTTAAAAGCTTCCCACTTTTCCGAGTCATTTGGATAACGGGTATAAGTAGTAATTAAGTTATTATAGGTCTTTACATTAGAAATCTTAAATTGCATTTCTACTGTCCATGAGCTTTTTCCGTTGATGTCAGTGCCCATAACCATTGGCTCAAACCCTATTTCAAAAGATGCTCCATTACTAATACGTAAGCAAGTTTGGTTATCTTCATCTTGAATCCAGCCATTATTATACCAGTTGAACTCAGAGAACTTACCAGTATATTTAGAATACTTCTCTATGGGGTTAACCCATTTGCGGCGGTTGGTTAAAGATTCCTGATTCGAGCGACCTGTGGCGTCAAAATTTAAGACTAAGTTATCTTGAAGAGCGAGTTTTAACTTATCTGTTTCTTCAACACTAAAGTTAATCTCATATCTGACATTTCGTTCCTCCTCGCCGCATGACAAAGCATAATTATTGCTATTACCAATTTCAGCATTCGTAATTTCCCAAATACTAAATGATGGTGACGCTTCATCACGTGTAATACTCAGTGTACTATCTTCCTCGGTATTATTATAATAAGTATTACCTTTATATAATACAACTTTAGCGTTACTATTTAAGGGATCATATACTTGGAATGGAATCTTAATTATTTCATAATCATAATAAAGATCCTTATATCCATTCGTCCAAATAATAGGAGTGTTTTCATTGCCCTTAACAGCAATTTCGTACGATAAAGAGCCAGCTTTTAAACCAACTTGACCGCTTCTAGACTGATATAACTCAATTAAAACATCATGTTTACCATGCGTCGCCAGCTTTGGCGGAATCTGATATTGCTATAAGTTAGCTGAAGCGGCAGCGAGCGCCTTAGTTTCAACCAATTCTCCGTCCCAATAAAACTATAAAATTTTATCTGTGTTACCTACAGCGTTACACTAAAGAATGACATTCTAAGAATCGAATAATGTCACATTAGAAAAACTCTCGGCTGGCTCTAGGGATAAACTAGCCGTGGTAAAAACTTGCTCTCTCGTAATTGATTGTCCACTGTTAGTACCACGCACATAAATGCTAAACTTAATAGTAGAATTTTCGCGCATTAGCGATCCAATTTCAAGCTTCGCTGTATCACCACTCTTCATATCAAATGATGTGGTATAATAAGTCACATAACCAGTCGCAGTTTTTTCAGATAAAGACCAATGAGCCGTAATTGTTTCATCTAAAACATTACCTTCTTTATCCTGCGCGGCAGAAGCTGTGGCAGTAATAGTATAAGTTTGTCCATTAATAAGGCTCGTTGTTGAACCTGTATTAACTAATAGCGAAATAGACTTTGCTAATGAGCTACCACCATCTCCGCTTCCTGCAACTGTTAATTTTAAAACCATATATATCTTTTGATCTTCTGTTTCTGCTACTTCAGTCACTCGATAAAAACAACCATCTTTAAGATTTAAAATTAAATCGTCGACAGAAGGCCCCACAAAAGTTGAAGCATCATAGTTATCAAATTCTTCAGGAGAGAAACTAGTAATCTCTACTGAGGCATCCTTATTAGCATAAAAAATACCAGAATTACCGCCCATAGGAATCAGTTTTTCGCCATTGTCATAATAAATTTTGCGAGTATCAATAGCAAAATAGACTTTTCCCTCAACGCGCGCACTAGCATTAATTACATTATAGTAGCCTCTTACTGGCTAAAAACGTGTTGCCATTTCCGTTATCTCCTTTCTATGAAATAATAAAAAAAAGGGAAGAAGATAATTCTATTATCCCCTTCCCATAAAATTCTCTTCATAGAGATTTAATTTTTATTTTAATATATTTAAAGGCTGTTGCCCAAATTCTTTAAAATCAGAAAGTACCCCATACTAAATCAACAGAAACTGTATCTTCTGCCTTGCTAAAGGTAAGTGAATTAGACTTTACCTTAACAGACTTAGACTGAGCTGTACCAGCTTTATTAGTTAAAGAAGAATCAACTGATAAAGTATTGTTAGCAACATTCGTCGAAACATTATAGGTTAATTGATCTGTATTTAAAGTAATAGTCTGATTTTCAAAGCCTGTTACACGGCCATAAGCATCAACTGTAGCTTTAGCTACTGTAAACGCCTATGCGCTTCCGCCAGAAAGTGGAGAATAAGATACATTATTGGTGCTAGCAGAATTACTCTAAGCAACTGTTGCCAACTTTAGATCAACAACAGGCTGATCCGCAGTTGTATTGCTCATTGAGACGACAAAGTTGTTATCACTAGTCGTAAATCGTAAGCTGCCTGTTACGTTCCCATTACTATTCTTTAAAGAAACTTTCTTACTTGCAGCATCTGAGCCAAAGGTGTAAGTAGTATCTTTATCTACTGGAAATTCAATAGTCGTTGCTGGACCCTAACCAGTAATATGGCCATATTTATCATAATTAATTGTTGGTATAGTGAATTGGCGGCCGCTCTGTGTACCTGAAGCAGATCCGGCAGTAACAGTATTTGCATGGCCAATACTTAATCCATCACTATTTGTAACACTAATGCCATTAGTGCCCTTAACTACAACCTGGCCCGCAATATTGTTATTAACTTCATTTTTTAGCTGAATTGCAGTACCATCGAGCTACATCTTATAAGTAGTATCAATATCGTCGCCAGAAGGAATAACTTCCCATTTAGTTGTATCACCCGCGGTACCAGCAGCAACGTCAGCGCCATTATAAATGATTAAATCACCAATATCAACATTAATAACGTTACTACCAGAGCCTATAGTAAAGCTCTCGGCCGCTTTATAAGTATCACCTTTCTAAGGGCCTTTAATTTGGACGAATTTACTATTGGTTGTTGTGCCACAATAAGTCATGGCATTCATTTCAGCCTTAGCCGCTGTAATTAATGCATCAACTTTGTCAGATGAATAAAACGCACCAAGATTTCCTTGATTGTAAACAGTCTTTTCGGCGCCATTAACAGTAATTTTATTATATAAGACTTGACCTGAAACAACTGAGGTTTCTGCAGTCGTATTATCATCTTTAATTTTAACTGTTATCTTACCATTATTATCTGCACTAACGGCACTAACTTTTGTATCTTTATCCCTTGGTAAAGTAACATTTTGTGTACCAGCAGCAGTAACATGACCATACTCATTTACTGATACGATAGGCATTGATAATATTATATTGCCAGAAGCATCTTTTGTTGCATCATGAGGAATATAAGATGCCACTGACGATAAAGATTTTGCATGAGCCAGTTTGATAGAGCCATTTTTACCAGCAGTATTACTCTCGACCTTTAAGGCAATATCATCAACCTCAACAGCAAAACTGCCCGCTGTCACTCCATCTTTGTTCTGTAAATCAGCTTTTGCTCCACTAGTATTTGTGGTAGTATTTAATGAATAAGTTGTGTCAACGCCAGAAATCGTAATCTTATTACTACTATCAGTGGAAACCGACACGCTACCTCCGCCAGCAAGTTCAACCTTTGCGGCCGCATTAGCGCCAGTACCGCTATTCTTTAAATAGACTTTACTATTACTCTTTTCAGCCTACATACCGACATTGGTGTAAGTAGCAATCTAGTTTAAATCTGTAGCCGAAATTGTAAGTTTTCCGCTGACTTCAGTGGGAGCACCTTCGTTATTCCCTTTTAAATCTTTTTGGGCTTGAGTGATTTTAACATCATAAACAAGTTTCTCACCATTCACGGTATCAGCAGTATTTTTTGCCACACTGACACTTTTAACATATGTATCATGGTCATCATTATGATCGGGATTGATCTGTATCCACTTGCCATTAGAATAAGTGCAAAGGATATTCTCCGCTTTTGCATAATAGAATTGACCCTCAGAGCATAAACCGGGAGCATAACTAGAGCTAGAACTATTAGAAAGAGCCTCAATCGCTGCCCAATTGGGATAAGTAATTACGCTTTGGCTAACCAAATCGGCTTTATTATTGCCTGTACCTATATATAAACGATGACTATCAGTTGTTAAATAAAAACAACCATCTTGATAAGTTGAAAGATTATTAAAGCTGCTTTGAGTGCCGCGCTTAAACATTACATTTGCTTTTGTCGAGACACCAGCTGTAGCAGGTCCTGTTGTTGCCATTCAATTTTCCTCCTTTATTCTTGTACCGTATCCAGGTCTGACCACTTCATGCGGCCATCCAAATCATTTAAGATAGAAACAATTGTATCTCCTTCTTCATAACGAGTAAACTGTGTAATATCACCAACAGTATCCTGTAAACCAGTCACGTTGGTTTCAATATTAGTAACACGCTAAATAAGAGCTTGAGTACCTGTTTCATCTTTAGTAATCCAGTCAGCAATTTCCTTCAAAGTGTCAAGTGCCGCTGGAGCATCTTTAATTAAATTATTATACTACGTCTACAGACTACCAACACTAGTGCTTAATTCACTAATGTTAGTTTCTATGCTGCCAACTCGAGTTTCTAAACCATCAACTTTACCCAAAGTAGTAAGTTGTTCATTAGAAAGTGGGGCGGCCCACTTACCATCGCCGCGCAAGTACTTGTTTCGATCTTCAACGAGGGGCGTCGGTACGAGTCCGGAAGTGCCAGCTGCATCGGCGGTGGCCCCAGTCATAACCTCTACCTATATCTATTCGGGAGTCTTATTTACCCACTTCTCGGCTGAGGCGTCATAAACAAGTATTTGTTTATCTTGAACATTGCTAATTAAAACATTGGCCAAGTCATTAATATCCGTGACGGTAGTAGTAGAGCCATTACCGCCTCCAATTAATTTATTGCCTAAATATAAGGAGCCTTTAGTCTGATCATCAGAATCATAGATAAAATACAGGGTATCTTTATCTTTTGTTACGATTTTATCAAAAGCGGCCTTAGTACCGCGTAAAAATCTCACATAACCCGATAATGCATTCGGCATTTAACATCTCTCCTTTCAAAAAAATATGAAAATATGAGTGAGACAGAGGCAGGAATTAATGATGATCTCAGCAAAGATACCTTGGAGTCTTTGGAAGGATATACCAATATTGCAGTGTTTGGTCTGGATAACCGGAGTGCAAATAACTACCAAGAGGGAAATTCCGATGTTGTCATGATTGCAAGTATTGATAATAAGACAAAAAATGTCAAACTGGTATCGGTATACCGTGATACATTTCTGTCAGTCGGAGGCGGCACTTATTTCAAGTGTAACAATGCTTATGCCAGAGGCGGGGCAAAACAGGCGGTTCAGATGTTAAATTCCAATCTGGATCTGGATATCAAGGAATATGTGTGTGTGGACTGGGCAGCTGTCGTAGAAGTGATTGATGATCTGGGAGGACTGGATCTGAATATTACCCAGGGCGAGATGAACCAGATCAACAAGTACAAGAAAGATGTGGACGGCGTAACCGGAAAGAATACCCCGAATGTGACACAGTACGGTCTGGTACATTTGGATGGAACACAGGCAACCACATATGCCAGAATCCGAAAACTTTCCGGAGATGATTTTAAACGTGCATCCCGTCAGAGAATTGTGCTACAGGCAATGTTGGAGAAAGCAAAGAAAGCAAATCCGGCAACACTTGTCAAAATCTGTAACAGTGTGGTAGATGATATTTCCACAACACTTTCGCTGGATCAGATGGTGAGTCTGGCGAAAGATGTAACCAAGTACAAAATCAACAGCACCACTGGTTTTCCAACAGATCTGACTACGAAAAACATGCCGAGATGTGGAGATACGGTAATTCCGGCAGATCTTGTGACGAATGTAAAAAAACTGCATGAATACATGTTTGATGATGCCACGTATACACCATCACAGACGGTGCAGGCAATCTCTGACACGATTGTAAATACAACCGGAATCACGGCAGATTCTGCAAAGATTAATACATCGGATTATAACGAGACCGTAGGTGCCACAGGCACGGATGAGATCCAGAAGGGATCAGAAACTACTGGCGGAACAAATGTACAGTAATCAATTGGGGAATAAGAGTAGACCAATCGGCATGATTGGTCTACTGTTGTCATTGG
>ENA-OZSK01000007-OZSK01000007.1-human-gut-metagenome-genome-assembly--contig:-NODE-7-length-43195-cov-15.408113_pt1 | contig 43195 bp, 36 predicted proteins | sample MGYA00244117_ERZ653956 | MGnify/ENA primary metagenome ERZ653956 (study PRJEB26926, sample SAMN06164473) | human gut metagenome | biome: ENVO:00009003; feature: ENVO:2100002; material: ENVO:00002003... | reverse complement strand
AATTTTAAGACAATGGGGCACCATATAACAAAAATAAATAAAAAACTTTGGTTTTGCTCTCGCTAAACGATATACAAAAGGAGGGTGCACCATAAATGACCATAGTCTATTATGACTTTACCTTTGCATTATCAGATATTAATTATAAAAAGTTCATCTCTGATTCAGCTTAAAAATGAGATTGTTCTTACCTTTGTTGTTTAAAGGAAGTCAACCTCCCCACAGAGCAATCCAATCTTTTGACCAGGCTTTGAGCCTTAGGTGTGTCGTGGGCTCTGTGGGTTTATAACTGAACTCCAAATAGAATGATAGGCTCTGAGCCTAAGTAAAGTCTTAGATGCAGCAGTTATATAGGCTGACCTTGATGTATAATATTAGATGCAAAGGTAATGAGAAATGATGTAACTATCTACGTAGGCATTGATTTTTCAAAGGAAAAATTCAATGCTTGTCTCCTAATGGATCAAGGAGTTATGGGCGAAAGTGAGTTCCCTAATACAAAAACGGGCTACCTCAAACTTACCAAATGGGTAAAGTAAATCCGGCAAAACGAAATGTGCTCGATTTGAAAAACGAAACGTGCAAAAATCGGGAAAAACGAAACGTTCTAAAAATTTCGCACACACGACACTTTAAAACTATAAAAGCAGTCCAAAACGGGCTGCTTTTATAGTTTTTGAACAACAAATAAACATCGTTCAAACGAGGTTCAAATTATGCGGCATTAGACTTCACGAGCATCATATCTTTGTAACCTGCATCATAGTTCACATGCGCATTGAACTCGAAACGCTTACAACCTTCAAACGGATTGCCGAGCGTTTTATTCTTGCCTAACCATTCACAAAGCTCAATGATAGACGACTTATCTGATGTAAAATAAACAAACGGCTTTCCTTTGAGCACATTCAACACATCGAGATAGTCAGACAAATGCCAGTACATTTTGTATGTTCCAACCTCTGTTGATAAATATGGAGGGTCAACAATAAACACCACATTCGGCTCATCTTTATACTTTTCGTATAGTTCACGATAGTCACACGATTCAATCGTCAAGCCTTCCAGATAGTCCTCACTTGTCGGGTAGTCGTTCTTTCGGATATTGTTGTACAATGTCTGCTTCTCCATCTCCTCGATGCTCAGTTCGTACTTCATCGAGAACATCACCGATGCCGAGATGGTTATAAAATCAATATAGCCCACCGTTTGCTCCTCATGCCTCAAACGTTCAAACATCTTCTCACGCATTACACCATCTATTCGCTTGTGCTTTGGCGTATTACCAACAATCGCTCGCAAATCAGCGAGCAGCGCATTTGTCTGAGGTATATGTGCCAATCGCTCGCGGTAGTTGTCGTAGTCGTTATATACCACAGTTGCCTCTGGACGCAAATGCTTCGTTATATGGGACAGCAAACCGCTGCCACCGAACAAATCCACAAACACCGTTTTGTCGTTGAACTGTGGCAAAATTTTGATATACTCCTTTGCAAACATGCGCTTCTGTCCGACAAAAGGCAGAGGTGCTGCCATGTGCATTTTCCCTCTCATACGTTCAGTTCAAATTTTATATTATCCTCACCAGCGAGAAGTCGTTCAGTGGGTTTTATGTTGTTTTCATAGATGTGTACATTCGCCAGGTTCAGCGTGATAGACTTTAGCGGCAAGTCTATCTGTCGAGCCATCAGATAAAGGTGGTAAATGTCTGAAGGCAGTCCGAGGTTTGCATCGGAGCTGCGCTGATATGCCGACACAACCAATACACCGTCCTCTATTTGAAACTGCACAAGGCTCAGGCACGGCGCCTGGTTACTCTCTGCATCCGTTGCTCCGAGAAACAGCACATAGTTTTTGCTGTTGCGTTTCTCCTTGTTGATGCGCTTAATAAGTGGCGGCAGTTTCTCCATATAGGTCGGGTAACTGTTCACCAATGTCTGACCACAATAGTCCCACCACGAGATGCCTGCTTCACGGTATCGTTCCACGCTACGCTCACCCTGCATAAAAAGCTTCAGCTCTTCCTTCAGCTTCTTTCTCGCTATACCGTGGCTCTCGAATATGTCGAGCAGATCAGCCGGTGTGAGCGTCAGCTGCTCATTGAGCAAGTATTTTATCTTGCCTTTTTTGTTCTGTTGGGTCTTGCCTTCAGCAAGCACCTTCCCCAATAATAAATAGTATTTGTTCATCGTGTTTTATTTTCGATACGGCAAAGTTACCACGCTTCCGCATCAAAAAGTAACACCACGAGCAAATCACACTGCAAGCCTTTTGCAGCACGTTTTCAAAAGCCTTGCACTTTATCCCCCGAGCACCTGAGCGCTACACTCTCGACCATATCGCTTGATGAGCGTGTACACCTTGCGCTCGCTCACATGATAGCGATCTGCAAGTGTCGCCAATCACTTTATGACAACAAAAATGCTCACAGCGCGGCAGAGGGTATATGCCCCCGGTCGTGCGCTGTGAGCGTTGTTATAAAAGTGATTGGCGTTGCTTTTTAACAGGCCGGGGGCTTTTTTACATCCTCCCCCGAAGGGATTTTTAAGCGCTGTACTTGCTCAAATCTATTGCATCTTTATTCTTCCAGCCATCTTCCAGCATCTCTTGTATATGCTTAACGGCTTTCGTATAGAAGTCTGCAAGTTCATCCAGTGTTTCAAACGTACGATACACTGGACTTTCATCAGTGCCGAACTTAAATGTCACTGGCAGCGTTTTTCCGTCCGTCTGGACGGCCAAATCGTATGCAGCCTTATAGTTGTACTGGTTCTCTTGCGAGAGCCACACGGGGGATCCTTCATAGCTGAAGCCCGACAATATTGCAGCATCCGTTTGTTGGTTGTACCATTTTCTTACGAGGTCTTTTATTTCCTCGTCAGTCGGCTTGTGTGTCAGTTCTGCCTCCATGTAGTCAGCAGTTCCGTCATCATGTTCTTGCACGTCCCAACGAACGCGCCACTTGTTTTTGATGGGGTTCACGCATTCAAGCAATTTCACCTCCAAACTTCCTTGTGCTCTTTTCATCAACTAAAAACGTATTTGGTTCGACCTTTGCCGAACACTTCCGTCTTGATCGTTGTCTCAAATGGGAAGCCATCCGGCACTTCTTTAATCTGGGCGAGGATATTTTTCATTTCCTCACTGTTGGTAAAGAATTTCCTGGCTTCGCCGTTCATCTCGATCGATACGATGCAGCGGTCTTCACCCTGCTCCGTCTTGATGCCCGTCTCAAAGTCCTTCACGATGATAGGAATGTTTACCAACTCGCGAATACTTACTACTGTACCCGCAAATCGCTTCTTGCCGTCTTCTGGCTTGTAAGCGACATTCAAATCCTTAAATGATTTCATTTTTTTGCCTGTTAATTTATTAAACAAATTGTTACAGTCGGCGTGCTTTGTCATCCCATAAAAGGATGCTGTCAGCTCTCGCCTTCTTTTTCTCGATTTTACCTCGCACATCTTTCTTGCGAACTTCTGCTTGATGCGTTTCCTTAAACGCACATTGTTTGGCCGTATCACATAGCCCAGAAAGTCTATTCCCTCAGCAGTCGGAAACACCCTCTCATTGGGCTTTACCACCAAATCTATTTCCTGCAGCTGTTCATGTATGATGTCACGAATCATCCATAGTTCCGCTTTCGTTTTACCGAGTACCACGCCGTCATCACAATATCGGTAGAAATGACACACGCCGTACTTGTCCTTCAGATAATGATCTAAATATACAGACAACAACAAATTGCCCAAGCCTTGCGACGAACGTAGCCCGATGCTGATACCTTTTGGTATAATGCGAACAAAATTGTCAAGCATAGCTATGAGCTTCTTGTCTTTGAAAATCCGATGTACACAATACATAACGAAATCCTGATTGACACTCTCGTAGAACTTAGAGATGTCGAACTTGTAACAGTAGCGTGTTCCTTCAGGATCTTCCTGTATATCACGAAGAATATACTTCATAAGGTCGTGCATTCCCCTGTTTTTAATGCTTGCGGAGGTTGTTCTTATAAACCGCTTTTTTAGGTGCTTATCCACTACGGACATGATAGCATGAGCAGCTATACTATTCTTTAGACTCTTGAAAAATTGAATATGCCGTAATTTACCAGCTTCAATAATGTCTTTCTCCTCAATGTCATTTTGCGTTACATGAAACTGGCCGGAAACAATACGCTCAGAAAGTTTCTTAATGAACTCCTCACGATGCGCAAGCAGGTAACGCCCTTGACGGCTTTCCTTCCGTTTGGTGCCACTGATCACCTGGTCGAACGATTCCGCAATATTAGAATATTCGACAATCTCCTCAATGATATGACCTTCTCTACGCATAGCATCAGTTGTTTTTAATTACAGAAGATAAGGGCCTTCCTTTCCCCGGGCCAAACTTCTTCGAACCGTTACCGGCCTACCAAACTCTATTGCCCGACACTTGATGTTTCAGCTTTCCGTCCTTTCATGGACGCTGTTGCTGTGGCTCGTTTCCCTCGGCACCACATCGAGGAGCGCGTCCTCATCGTTGTACGCCGATATATTTTGATTTCCAGACGCGAGCCGACATTCGTATTCGCATTCGAAGCATCGTTATTCGCATTCGCATTCGACACACCGCCATTCGCATTCGCATTGTTGTACCCGCGATAGACCACACGGCCCATTAGGAAACTCTACCAAGATGCAAAGTTACTCATATTCCCGCCAACTCAAGCGATTATACTCAAAATCAGTTGCAAAGCGACAATATTTCAACGAAAACCGCAGCATCACCAGGTTCTTCCGAAATTCCTAAAATTTTTCGACCGGCTTACGCCGGTGATGCCACGTCTTTCGTTTTTTCGCTTCGCTCCCGCTTTGCGCGCTTCGCGTTACGCTACCTCGACTATCGCCTTATACGCAGCCACGCTTTGCGCCCTCACGATTTTGCCGCGGAAGGCCAGACGCGAGCCAACATACGTATTCGCATACGAAACATCGCTATTCGCATACGCATCCGACACACCGCCATACGCATTCGCAACGCTGTACCCGCGATAGACCACACGGCCCGATGCCGAGCTGAACCAGTATTTGTCAGAATAGTAAGTGCTGCTCGATCCGCTCACGGCACCAACTGGCACAACGGCCATCCATTTGCCATGAGCCACTGCCGTTATCCAAGAGTCACCATTAGTCGTACCCTTCACCATCATAATCGTACCGTCCGGCATCCAGATGCGCCACTTGCCCACATTGCCACTCGTGTTCGGTATGTCCACCCTGTCCATCATGTCATACTTGTGTCCGTAGATGTCCTCATAGCCCAGGCAGCAGATATTATTTACCTGCGTCACTTTCGCCGCACCATACTCGTCCTTCTCCACATACCAGGCATACTGATGCACAAGATTGTCCACAAGACTGTTCGTCACATTTGGATTAATCCCCTTCGCCTCTTCGTAGCCCACAGTGTCCTGCATGCCCCTCGATGCCGTACCGCCAGTCGTGCGTGTATTCGAGTGCGAACCTGCGCCACACTGCTCCTGCATGTTCTTTCGCCCATACTTTGCATAGCTCAGATTTGCGATGCGCCAGTGCATCAGCGGGTCTATCTGCTGCATACCTCTCTGCACGCTATAGTAGTGGAAGTCCGTCCATGGCATGTTTGCAGTCGTAGAACCACCCGTTATGCAGGAACGCAGCTTTGTGCCAACCACTGAGCTGCCCGCCACACCACAAAGGTGCTCGTCGTTGGGCACCCAGTCAGGCTCCATGTCTTCAATCTTCTCGCTGTTGCTCAACACCACCTTGTCAAACTCAGCGGTGTTTAGTATAGAGAAGTAAAGTGCCACGGCTCCTTCCGGCACATCGCTTATCAGATACATGCCAGCCTCAAACTTGTTGCTCAGCGTAGACACGACTATGGACTGCAGCACTGCGCCTGTCTTGTCAACGAATACGCTGCCCACAAGATTCGTACCTGGCACACTCGGGAAGCGTACACGCTTGTAGCTCTCCACACTCACCATACACACAGAGTACGAGCTGTCATTACTGAAAGCGTTGTTTATCGTGTCCCTGCCGCTCATCACCTTTTTGCCGTTTGTATAGCCACCCTGCGTTCTCTTGATGTCCTCAAGCGTCAGCACTGTCGCCTCCGGCACTCTTGGCATGTGGGCTCTGTCTCTGAAACTGTAGCAGTCATAGTTTCTACCGTTCAGATAGTCATTCACACCCTTGCTCCAGTAGAACGGCTCCAGCATCATCCAGTCGCCCTCCGAGCCGTCAAGCTTTGCGGGGCTCCCGTCTGCATACTTGTTGCTGTCAGCATCGTCAAGCGGGTAGCATGTCATTTCGCCGTCCAGGTTATTCATCACCGTATCAACACCGGCGATGGTCACGTTCCGGGTCGTTGCTTTCTTCGTCACCTTCGCCAATACTCTGTGACGGTTCTTCAATATCGCCGCCACATGGCCGCTCGGTTTGTAGTCGTTGCCGTACTTGTAGCCCGTCTCGTTGTCCAGGTTGCTGATACACGCGTCGTCGGCAACGGTTTCCGCTCTCTCCAGCATCGTGTATTCCGGCTGCTCGATGTTCAGTTCCGGGAAGTGCTGCTGCAGTGCTTCATACTCCTCGTCATCCTTGTATCTCGTCAGTCGGTATGTGCCCACCAGTCGGCAGCTCTCCACATTGCCGCCATTCTCGTCCACACCGCCCGTCTGCATCAGTGAGGCCAGCAGGCTGCCGTCGCCTTCCATGTCGATGCCCGTCACACGCAGATACTTCACGTTTCCGCACCTTGCGTGCAGCGTCTGCCAGTCCACACCAGGGCAATTGTCAACCACAAGTCTGTTGATGTTGCTTGTGCCCTCCAGCGTCAGACCGCTGGTCGTCAGTTTGCTCAGGTAGCGTAGTTCCAGTGTCTGCAACGTTGCCGGAAGCGTTACGCTCGTCAGCGGAGCACCCTGTGCGAAGTTCACGCCGGTCAGGGCTGTCTTGCCTGCCTTCAGTGTCTCCAGCTTCGTGTTGTTGCTCAAGTCTATGCCAGTGAAGCTGCCTGACTTCAAGCCGGTCATATTCAGAGTACGCAAATTTCGGCAGCCGTTCACCAGCAATGCGTTCAGCGTTGTCTGGGTCTGGCCGCAGCTCACGTCAAGCGTCCTCAGGGCGGAACAGTTGTTCAAGTTCAGAGTCTGGAGTATGGCATGGCTAACGTCCGTCAGGTCAAGCCCCATGATGCGGCTCGCACCGTAGATGTATTGCGGGTCATTCACGATGAGGTCCGTGTCAAGCGTCAGTTCCACCTGACTTCCCGTGTCCTCTGCAAGCACTGCGCTCTGGTGCGGAGTACCGCTCGTGTAGCCGTACCCGAAGAAATACCGCTCGCTCGCCGTGATTCTTATCTTCCGGTTGTCACTCCCGAACTTATAGCCGAAGTAGGCCGCGAAACTGTCCTTTCTGTATGTACCGCACACATACTGGCTGTCCAGCAATGCAAAGCGGTTCTGGATGGTATAGGTGCGGTGCGCATATCGGCTGCCCTGGAGTGCATAGAGATAGTCATAGTAACTCGTAGTGCCGTCTGCCGTCGTCACACCCTCCGTCAGCGGCTTGATGTACTTGTAGATGCCGTCCTTGTTGTAGATGCGCTCACACCAGTTGCCCATCATCTCCTCATTGAACACCTTCAGCACATACTCCAGCGACATCGTGCTTCGCAGCTTGTCTGCCACCTCCCTCAGTTTGTCCGGGCAGCCTCTCACAAGTTCCCACAGCACGGAGTCGTGTCCTGCAAACGCAAACGAGCCGATGCTCTCGTCCATCGTCTCCCACGTTATCGTGTAGTCGTATTTCAGAACCGAGTCGTTGCGCTCACCGAACACCGTGTCCATGTCGTATGGGATGAAATACCATATCTTGCCGTCCCACGTCACGAGCATCATGTTCTTCGCACGGTTGTCCACAGCCATGAAGTAGTCCGTTATCAGATACCATGCAAATGGCGAGTCGTTGCCGAAGTATTCCGCATATTCGTTCAGGAGTTTCGTCGGGTTGCCCTTGCACGAGTATATCCATTCCCAAAGGCGCTTCACTGCCGCCTTGTCGTCCTCATGCGCCGTCGCCCATGTGTCGTCGGCCTTGAAGCGGAACTCCAGAGCATCGTCAAACGTGTCCATGTTGCTCGTACCGAACAGGCACAATGTCTCCGAGTTGTTCAAGAACTCCAGGCAGATACACTTGTTGCGCCCGCCCTTCAGTGCAGCCTCGTCATTGAAGCCCTCGATACCCTCAAAGCCGTAGATGATGCCGCTGCCGCTCTTCTCGTTGTTGAAGTTGTACTTGCCAAGATACACGTTCTCACCCGTGCCGTTGTTGTCGTAGAACAAATCTATCGGGAACCCGTCCACGCCGATTCTCACATCATAGTTGCCCTTGTAGGCCATTTGTGGCGGAGTCAGCCAGCCGCATCTCTTCCAGATGTCGTTCACCACTCTCACCGCACCCGTATTGTGCGTAGATGAAGAGTCCGAGAAGTCCGCCTTCAGACAGAATATGTCTATCGGTCTTGCACCTGGTTTGAACGAATATTTGAAGTCCGCGACCTCCACACCGTTCACATACAGCTTCGTGCCATACTTCGTCGAGCGGCTGAAGTAGATGCGGTAGTTCTTTCTCGGGTAGGTCGTCGATGAGGTGCCTTGTATTCTCAGTCCGCACTGGTAGATGATGAAGTCATACTCCTTACCGTAGGCAGAGTAGAAGTAGATGTCCACCGGAACCTCAAACTTCTTGTTGTTCGTCTGGTTCACAAGGTTCACGTCACCCACGATCCTCATCACGCTCTTGCCCATCGCACGCAGTTTGTCTATATCGACATCAGTGCCCTCGTCGTCCATCACCTGGTTCTTCTCGAACAGCACCACCATCTCGTCGCTTGTCGGACGGTCCACCATATAGTTGGCAAGCTCCTCATCATCACCCAATGCACGGTTGTACACACGCATGTTCCGCACCTCCACATCCGCGCTCTCGCTTGTGATCCTGATGTTCGTCGGTTCTGCCTGGAGCAGCGAATCCGTCGAGGCATACTGCTTCGCACCGCATAGGATGCCGTTCACATACAGCATCATCAGTCGGTTACCCTTCTTCTCCTGCACCACGAAGGCTATCTTCAGTGTCATACCGCTCGCGAACTTCGTGCCCACTTCCGAGCCTGCGCCCGTCCGCATCAACGCCTCCTGCGTGGTCAGTCTGAAACCGACATTGCCGGCCATGCAGTCCACCACCGTGCCTTTGCGGTCGGTCACATTACTGCAGGTCAGTTCCATCTCGTAGGTCGCACCTGTCGTGGTGGCGTCATTGGCAAATGGCTTGTAACCTATCTCGATGTTTGCCCCGTTCGTCAGTTTCAGCGCGTCGCCCGTCCAGCCGTTGCTCTGCCAGTCAAAGCCTTCAAACACCGTTTGAACGTCGTTATAACGCCATTCTGCAGGCTCGCTCTCGGCATTGCTTCTGCCGGCTGCCGTCAGTTTCAGCACAAGTCCGGCAGTCGCCTCGCTCAGGTCAATGCCGCTCTCCGTCACCTTCACGTTCAGCTTGTATTCCGTAGTGCCGCACTTCAGCACCATCGCCACGTCGCCCTGCTCCAGGAAACGGTTTGTATATACCTGCGTAGTCCTCGGAACGCTCACCGTCTGCGTCCGTATGCCGTCTCGCCACACACCCACGGTCGCCGGGGTCGTTGTCGGGTCATACGCCACAAAGTCAAATCTCACCTGCTCATACTGGCCGGTTTCAATAGTCGGGGTCAGATGGTCGTCCGCAAAAATGCGTCCGTCACCGAAGGTCAGCTTCGTGCCGATATACGGGGCGTTCTGTCCGGCCTTCAGAATGTCAAAGTAGATGCTCTCGCTCTTCAGCGTCAGCTCCGCGCTCGCCTCCATCTCGGCGACGATCTGCACCGTGTGCCGGCCGATGCTCACTCCCGACATCGACAAGGAGAAACTGCCGTTCGTCGTGCCGCTTCTTTTCACCGTCTGCGAGTCCCTCTGGTGTCCGTCCAGATACAGCGTCACGGTTTTGTCGCCGCTTCCGCTCACCGCAAAGGGGATGCTCACCGTCTCGCTCACACCGTAGCCGCCCTTGGCGACACACTCGGCTATGTTGAAGCTGCTGCTCAGCGCAAGGGTCACAGCCTTCACGCTCACATAGCTCTGCCTCGTCTGTGTCTTGCCGGTGGTCGGGTCGGTTGTGGTAGCCCTCACATAGATGTCTGTCGTGCCGAGCAGCAGGTATTTCGTCAGATCCAGGGTATAGGTTCCCTTGCTCACATCATGCTGCGTGTCTGCATACATCACGGTCGCGCCCCTCTTCATCTCAATGCTGACTGTTGCCTTCTGGCCCGTGGATGTGCCTTTCTCGTCACCGCTGCTGTACTGGTGGTCATACGTCCATGTCAGCATCGCGCTGTCACCTTCCTTGATGATGGTCTTGCTGACGGCTGCATCCAGAACGATTTTCGTGGTCGAAGCGTCACCGCCTCCACCGCCGCTTCCTGCCGGAATGTCCGCAGACGCTATCTCCGCACCGCTCTTGTTGGTCAGTGCCAGGCGCACGCTGCTGCCGTCGTCACTCAGTTCGGCGTTCATGCCCAAGACGGTGCTCGCCTCTATCTCCATCAGCTTCGCCGCCACCGCTGCGTTCTGCACCGGGTTCGTCGAACTTGCGTTCAGGCTCTCGTCCACCTCAGTCTCGCTGATGGTGATGGCGACGTTGCCGTCCTCGCCAGGCTCCAGCTTCTTGCCGTTCAGCGTCACGCTCTTTACCGTGCCGTCGCCGCCAAAGTCCTCCCAGCTTGCCGCCTGCTCCCAGCTCTCTATGTTCGTGCCCTTGAACTGCTTGGTCTCCCATTTGCCCTGTGCCGTCTCGTAGGTGATGCAGCGTCCCTTCGCACGTGCCTTTCCTTCCACGGCTGCTATGGCGGTCTCAAGCGTATAGTATCCGCTCTCCAGCGGAACCTGCTCCGTCACGTTATAGGTGTTGCCACCGCCGCTTCCGCTTATCTCCACCAGGTTCTCTTCCTCGTCGCTCCACACATACACCACGCCGCCGCACACATACGCCTTGTCCTTCAGTACTTCCGTGCGCACATCGTTCATGTACATGTCTGCGCCAGGCCAGTTATTGCAGTATATGTTACCATTCTTCCCGCAGAAGGATTTGTTCACCGTGTCATAGTACACACCGTCTATCTGGGGGTATGATACAAGTCGTATCTCCACGCCTTCCACCAGCCCGTCAAACCGTGCTGTCGCGCCGTTCCTTGCAGCCAGTGCCGTGTCCTTGAACCTCGACTCCACGCTCTCTGCCTTTGCCACAGCTGCGTTGGTCTTCTGGGCGGCATCCGTGGCCTTGCCTGCCGCATCGTTGGCGGTTTGGGCCGCAGCCTTCGCTGTTGCAGTTGCCGTATCTGCTTTCTTTGCCGATGCGTCAGCCACAGCAGCAGAAGCCTTGGCGACAGCTGCTGCATCCTCCGCAGGTTTCGACAGCAGTTTCAGCGGAGCGCTCACCACCGTCTCGCCTCTCATAGCAGGGAGGCTCACAACACCGTCCAGCGTGCTCACAGCTTCCAGCTCGTCCACACTCTGGCTGTCAGTCTTTATCTGGTTCACCACATCCTGGACCAGTTCCTTTTTCTCTTCTTCTGTCAGTGCCATAGTCGTATATCTTTTTTGTTATGATTGTTTATTGATGATTCTTGCCGTATATTTCGTAGGCCAGCCGTTCAGCGTCTCGGTGCTGTCTGGGTCATACACCAGTAGCACCTCAAGCGTATCACCCTTGCCCATATCCAGAGTCTCGTAGTGTCCGCCATCCCAATGTACCATCACTGGCAGTTCCTCGGTGTTCCAAGGATATTCCTTTTTGCTGTCCTGCTGGCTATAGCGTCCACACACCTTGTAGTTGCTCGACCCTATGTCGGCGATGATAGTTATTCTCATGCAGAATGGGGTGTTCTTTCCAATGGCCAAACCGTCCCTCACTTGCCCTATCTTGGGCAATGCCACAACGGCAGAGCTTTGCGTCGCCTTAACGATGAAGCGGTTCGCAGCCTGCAGGTCCATATAGCCGACAAACACCGTGTTCGCCTGGTCAAGGGCTATCTTTTTGTATGCATAGCCGTCCATAGCTCCGTTCAGCACGCCCGAACCTTTACCCGCAAAGGCGAAGTTCCCGTTCATGGAGTTTTCTATGTCGAACACGATGCCATACTTCGGAGATATGCCAAAATCGAAGTTGTAATCAGTGGCTGTATCCACCAACCGGCATAGCATAGGTTGTCCATAGTTGTTCCATGTGCCGAAGATGGCTTGCCGTCCCTTGTCGTTGAACCCTATCATGTCATCATACAAGAACAGACCGTTTTCAGTATCCTTTACCTCTATTGTGCCATCTTCGTTATAGATTACATCTGCACCACCTATATGCCCGTTTCCTATGCTGAAACCACCAATGGCTCCACCCTCAGCGTACACGTGGCCTCGGAATGTTCCATTCACAGCCTCGATGCTGCCGTCTTCCTTCACCTTGAAATAGCCGTTGGCCGTCACCAGTCCCTCCAGCTTGATATTGTCCGCCGTCAGCTTGATGACGGTTTTCTTATTGCCCTCGGCATCCGTTTCCTCTACGCCCACACCTATCAGAGCCAGTTTGCCGTTTGCATCCTTAATATAGATACCCGTACCTTCAGGTTGTATCATCAGCCCCGTCTCTTGCAGTGCCCGCTCATCCTTGTCATACACGGCAGCCGATATTTTCACCAGTCGCTCCGACTGCTCAAACAGCGTTTTGTATTTGTACGTCAGTGCCTCAATCTTGTCAGTGCTCAGCACCAGCATATACAGATAGATGTCGCCGTCAAACGCCAGCTTGAAGTCGCCCGTGCCGTTCCACAGTCCGCTGCAGGTGTATTGCACATAGCCGCCGGTAGCAGCGATTTCCTCGCTCACCTCCATACTGTTGAAGTCCGCAAAACCCGTCTTGTCAACATTCTCAAAACCTATCTTCAGCGTGCCGGACTTTGCGCAGCGATAAAAGAAACTCAGATACACTGGCAAGGCTTCCTTCTTTCCGGCGCTGTTTGTCGGAAAGGTCGGCACAAAGCGCAGATTCTCATGCTTCTGTCGGATATACTTGTTGCGTATCCGCACCACCTTGCGTCCCATGTCTGTCACCACGCTCGCACCGTCACCCTTCTTCGATAGCGCTGCACCGTTGGCCCATATCCACCTGTTGCCGACGAGGAAGAACACCGTCTCATTCTCCGAGTTCCACTTCTCCAGTCCCGACGCAAACGTCGGGTTGTTCAGATAGCCCTTCTCGCTTAGGAAATCGTTCCTCACGCTGTCAATCGCGCTCTGCACTTTGCCCTCCGTAATCTCCAGCTTGGTCTTCACGTCCTCGCCGGTCGAAAGCAGGAACGTGCCGCGCAGATACACATTGTCCGCATACAGGCCGTTGCCCCGTGGCTGGTTGTTCCATGGAAATGTGTCATCCTTAATGCCGTCCAGGTTGCCAAGTCTTGCGCGTAGGGCATTGCCAAAGCTCTTCCCGCTCACGCCGTCCATCACGTCCACCCTCGGTTCTCCGTTCTCAGTCGCCGATATAAGCACCAGGTTCTGGCGGTTCTCCACTGCCGTGTTGCCCATCAGCACACACTCGTCACCCGCCTTCGGTTCCACGCCATCGAACTCCTCCTTCGCCACCACGATGCCGTCCGTCGTCACGTCAGCCACCTCCACCCAGTAGCTCCGCAGGTCTGTACCCGTGAATGTCTGGCAGCGTACCAGGTCGTGTCGCACGAACATGTTCTCCTGCTCGAAGCTGATGAGGTAGTAGTCGCCTTGTTCCTCCACAGCCTTTATCTTCCCGTTCGCAGCGCTCACGCATATCTGGCCGCCCACGCTCCGCACCCTGTTTATCAGCAGCTCAAACACGTTCATCACCTGACGCACCGTCAGTTTGTCCACAATCAGGTGCGACAATCGGTCCTCATCCATACCCAGTTTCCAGCCACTGTCCGTCAAGCCCCCGCCGCTATAGTCCACGCTGCTGAGCAGCTCCTTCACCACAGCCGTCAGCAGCTCCGCGTTGCCCTTGCCGTCAACAAAGCCGTTCTCCTCCTCGCCGAACACCACACCCTGCTCAAAGGTTATCCGACCCTTCGTCCGGTCGTTGCGTTTCCTGCTCAGAAATTCCTGCTCGCTCCTTCTTGCCGAAAACAGATTGTTGTCCGTAGGCAGAGTCGTGTCCCAAGAGCGTATCACGTCAGGCAGTTCCACAGTGTTAGCCTTCACCTCGCTCCGCACGTTCTCTATCTCGTCCGCCATGCGGCTCTGCGTCGTTTGCGACAGCACGTCACTTATCTCGATGTCAGCCTCCGTCGGGCGCTCCAGCTTCTGGTCCACCACCGTTATGCGGCTCTCACGGTAGCCGCTCGCAAAAAAGCGGTCACTCTCCAGCCGCACCCTTTGCCCCATGCACGGCACAACGCCGCGCTTCTTCAGCGCCACATAGTCCGTCGAACATTTGTACACGCTTCTGTCCAGGCAGTGCTCGTCCATGTATTTTTCCACCGCCGTCGCATACTCCTCCTCCGCTATCGGGTAATACTCGTCCGGCATCCGCACGTTCCACAGTATATAGGTGTCCTCCGCTTTCGGCTCCAGCACTCCGCCCGGCACCTGCGTGTCGTCATCGTATGGCCATATCGTTATCAGCTCAAACTCCCGCGTCTCGCTGTTATAGTTCACCTCAAAGTAGTGCTCCCCGTCCTCGTCGTTGCCCAGACCGGCCAACTGCCCCGTCTGGAACGTCACGCGCTTCACCAGACCTCCTATCTCATATTCGTTCGGATCGAAGTTCATCTCGCCGTCCGTGAAGTAGTATATGTCGAATGGCTTGCCGTCATCGCCCTTTTTCGTCTCCTTCCTCACCGAGCTCACCTTGCCCGTGCGCCGCGGGTATATCTCCTGGAACGCCCCCTGCTCGAAGTGCTCCACAATGCCCAGCTCCGTGTTCCGTTCCACATACGTCGCACGGCTCGGCAGTAGCAGTCGGCTGCTGCCGTATTTCTCAGCGTCTATGTTGCGGCTGCTGCCTATCGGGAACAGTCGGGTGAAGAACTTCACGTTGTCAGCCGAGTCACGCTCTATGCTCAACAGACCGTTGCCGTAGCCCAGCGTCACCTCGACGCCCCTCTCGCAGCGGCACACGTTCACCGTCATGCCCTCTATCCACCATTCCGTCCCGGCCTCGTCGGCTATCTTCTTCAGAGCGTCGTTCCCGTACAGACCCTCCGAGTAGTCCACCACGATGTTGCCCGTGGCCTCCACCTTGCCCACCTTCCAGTCCGTTATGCCGCCCATCCAGCGGTTCAGGTTCTTCACCACCAGGGCCACATGCTCACGCGCCGTCGCCGTGTAGCTGAATACTGGCGAGTCCTCCGTGTTCAGCATCAGCGCCTGTTTGATAAGGCTCGCCGCACCGTACAGTTTCACCGAGTACGTCCATTTCCTGCGACCCGTCTGCTTCGGCGTGTAAGTCTCCACACACCAGAACTTCCGCCCTTCCCACACCGTCCAGTCGTTCAGCTCCAGTGTCACGCACTCCTGGCTGTCCAGCGACACGCTCAGGTAGTCGTCACCGCCCACCTCCTCGTGGTGAGTGCTGCTACTGTCGGGCACCAGCGTTGTCCTCAGCCGGTTCCGTTTGTCATATATCTTCAGCTCCATGTCCTTTGATGTCCTTTTTATCGTTGTTTGAATACCTTGCAAACGCCGTTTCAGTACAGAGGCTTCGGCTCCCTGAATTTCAGCCGCATCCTGCTGCACACGCCGCCTTCGCCTATCGGCGTCAGTTGCTCCGTCTCCGTTGCCCCCAGATACCGCAGTCTGAACGTGCGGTCTATCTCCGGCAGCCTCACCTCCAGCCATCCGTCCTTGCCCGTCCGCAGCATCGTGAAGAACCTGCCGTAGTTCACGAAGTACGCCTGCGCCGACTCAGCCCATAGGCAGAAGTACAGCTCCACGTCACGCGCCTGAAGGTGCAGCTCTATTTCTTCCGGCAGCTCCTCTCCGTCAGCGTCAGGGTTGTCCACCACAGTCAGCTCCTTCGTCGTGCTCGGCTTCAGCAGAGCCTCATAGTTAGTCCATTCTCCCTCCTTCTTCTCCGTCAGGAACACGCCCCATTCATGGGCTGCGTCCTTGTCGTTTATGTACAGCAGACCTTTCGTTATCTCCATGCTCTTTCCTCCTTTTTCTTACCTTGTTTTAATGCCGTCCCTACGCAGCGTGGTCAGGTCGTCCTTCATGTCACGCATGTCCTTGCGCATCAGTTTCAGCGTCTCGCTGCACTCGCCCGTGTTCGTATCTATACGTTTCAGGTGCCCCAGAGCCGTCTGCATGCTCCCCGCCACATTCTCCACGTTCGTGTCTATGTTCGTCTCGTGCACCAGCATCGCCGTGTACAGACCCTCCAGTTTCGTTATGCTCTCCTGCGAGGCCGTCGTGTATGCACCGCTCTTTCCCGTCTGCGTCGTGCTGTCCCCCTGCCACAAGTCCAAGCCCTTCTCCTTCGCCAGCTGACGATACTTCTCCAGCAGCGCGTTGAAGGTTCCCTGCTGGCTAAGAGCATTGTCCGTCATGTCGTCCAGAATCCGCACATAGTTGCCAAACTTCTCCTCGTCCGTCAGGTCCTCGCGCTTCATCACGTCCAGCATCTCCTCCTGAGCCTTCTCCAGCAGTGGGGCTATCGTCACTGTGTATATCATCTGCTCCGCCAGCTTCTCCAGCATACCCGTCAGCGAGTCCGCAAAAGCCTTCCCCGCATCAGTACCGTTCTTGAAGGCATCCACCAGAGCGTCCGTCAGCGTCTGACCAAGGTCGCCGAACACACCCTCAAAGTAGTCCTTCACAGACTCCCAGGCCTCCTCAGCCTGGTCATATAGGTCTATGATATACTGCAGGGCCTCCTTGTCATTCTTCGCAAACTCACGGCTGTTCATGATGCTCTCAGCCAGCTCGCGGTTAAAGTTCCCCGCACTGTCTATCAGCTCAGGATAAACGTCCAGTATGCTGCTGTACGTATCCTTGCCCTTGCCCCAGCCGAACAGACCCGTCTTCTTATGGCCCGTCTTTATCTCAATGTCAGCCAGACCCGAGTAGGCATCCTTCAGCTCCGAGTAGCCCTTGTTCATAATCTTGTTCCAGGAGGCATTCCCAGTATCAAGGTATCCGAACTTCTGCTGCTGCTCAGCCGTGCCCGCAATCTCCGCCTTCAGCCCGGCATAGGCATCCTTCATCACCCTCACAGCGTTCGCAGCCTTCCCGTAAGTGTCCGTGCCGAATATCGTCTGAGCCTTCTCCAGCTCCAGGTTCTGCTCCATCAGCAGCAGGTTATACTCACGCTGCTGAGCCGTCACCTCCTCCATGATCTTCTCCAAAGCAGCCTTATGACGCGCACTCGCCTGAAAAGCCTTCGTCACCCAGCCGATAGCCTCGCCCGCGGCAGCAGCCACGCCGCCAACGACGCCGCCCTCAGCAAAGCCACGGCCTATGTTGCTCACACTCGTCATCACACCCTGCACAGCATCCATCGCCTCAGCCATGCCATCGTTACCCGCCGCCTCAAACATCTCGCTCAACCTCCCGGCCAGGTCGCCCACCATCTCAGCAGAAGCCGCAGCAGACTCACCAAGGCGCTTCAGCTTGGCCTCAAGGCCCTTCTCCTCACCATCCTCGCCGTGCTTGAACAGCTCACCAACCGCATCAGCCAGAGCCCTGAACGGATTCTTACCGAGCACCTCCTTCTTCAGCTTCTCATACTGCTCCGTCAGAGCCTTCAGCTTCTCAGGACTCTTCTCCAGAGCCTTCAGCTCAGCCGGCGAAAAACCAAGCCCCGCCATATCCTTCTGCGTGATCCTCCGTTCCGTCCTTCCGTTCCCGTCCTTTATCACAGCCGTGCCCTCAGAGTCCTTCGTCCCACGCAGATAGTCCATCAGCACCTTTATACGGTCTATTATCTTCTGCACCTCTGCCACACTCTTCTCCGAAGTGTCAGCAAACAAGTCCACAAGCACCTTGTTCTCCTTCCCAAGCTCCGTCAGCTGAGCATCGTCCACAGACTTCAGCGCAGCACGCTCCTGCTTCGACAGCTCTGCCAACGCACGCTCCTTCACATCCTCGCCTATAGGACGACCGTCTGAGTCCACAGCCTTCTCTATCTGAGCACGATCCTTAGCAAACTTCTCGCTGATGCTCTTGCGCTGCTCCTCGTAGTCTTGGTACTTGGCGAGCAAATTCTGATAGAGCTTTGCTTCGGAATTTTGCTTGTATGCGTTTGCGGCTTCAGTATATTGTTTCAGATAGTTTTTTTGGTCAGCACTCAAATCATCCATAGTAACAGTTGGACGCTTCAACCCTTGCTTCTTCCAGTCAGGATGAGCCTGTTCAAATGAGAGGTCTGATATATTCTGAAGTTCATCTACCCATTCTTGCTGGCGCAAACGGTTCGCTTCGATAAGTTTATCGTAATTGAGATTTATCGTTTCAAGTTCCTTGTTAAAACCCTCTTGCAAGCCGTCAATCTCCGCTTGTTTCAAATCAAATGCGGTTTGCTTTTCTGACGCTTCTTGTTTACGTTGTGCCGCTTCTACCTGGCGCCCTTTCTCTTCTTGCTCTGCAGCCTTTATATTAGCTTTCTCCTGAGGTGTAAGACCTGTGTTCTTTGTCTTTTTTGTTTTCTTTGATGTGTCACCACCTGCAGCCTCATAGTTTGCCTTTGCCTTCTTTTCTTCATCGCGTGCCTTGCGCAATGCTGCAAGATAGGACGCTTCATCAGGATAAAGGGAACGATTGTTGCGATTCTTTATGACTTTATTTACTTCATTCTGTGCATTAGTCCATGCGGTTTTTGCATCTTTCATGAAGTCTTTAGAGGCATTCTCGTGTATGCTTTTCATACGAGCAGTGGCCGATTTGATGCGGTTTTGCAATTCGTCTACACTAGTTGCAACACTCTCTCCTGGAAGTTGTACAAGTTTCTTTCCTTGCTTGTTTGCAGAGGAGATACAATTTTTGTAGAAGTTGATAGTCTTTTGAGCGGTCTCTGCGTTCATACTATTCAACTTTGCCATAAACTTGTTATGGTTATCTGTTTGCACTTGCTGCACATCTTTCCACACCGTACCCTCTGAAGCTTTAATCAACGATTCTATAGCGGAGTTGAATGTCTGAAACGTACCACGCACGTTCCTCACTTCTTTATTATATTTCTTGTCAAGGTTCTGATAGAGATTATAATCAGAATCTGACATATTCAAGCGACCGGTTTTGTAGTACTGCTTGCGCAATTTCAAATATTTCTTCAGATCCGCCACTCGTTGTTGGTCTGCCTTCAAATTACCTTCGCCTTTAAGATTACGTTCCTCACGAAGTTCCTCGTTATATTCTCGGCGTGCCTCCGTCAGTTTGTCGATAAGTTCCTTTTCGGTCTTGTATTTCTCAAATACTGACGGCATCAATTTCTTTAGCTTTTCTAGAGCTTCTAGTCTGTCTAGTTCCGCTAGATTTTCATCTGTTATGGTGCTTATACATTTTTCAATCGCTTCTTTTTTGTCATTGATTGCATCTGTCTGTTCTTTCTCACGATCAGCCGCACGTTGAGCCTCGTCAGCTGCTGCAGAGCAATTCTTTGAATATATAGCCAGCGCAGCGGCAGCGGACAAAATAACAGTTGCAAGTAACACATAAGGATTGGCATTTGCTGTTATATTGAAGGCTTGCTGTGCCGCTGTTGCAAGTCCCAATTCTTTACGGAACATAGCCACAAGGCGAATGTTTTCAACAAAAGAAGCAGCCTTCTGTACTGCCAGTGTTGCAATCAAAGCTGTTTTATAACTGCCATATACCGCAACAAGCGACATAAGGGCTTTTCCTACCGCTTCATAGTTCTTTACAAGTTCTGAAGCCACTTCAACGCTGCCCGTTAAAATACCCTCACTCTTTTCGCCCATGGCATTGAACATGTCGTCAATAGCACCTTCCAAATTAGAGATTTGTCCCTTCAAACCTTTGCTTTGCTTATCCAGCATGCCATGAAACTTGCCACCCTCTGCGGTTGCGTCTGCAAATGCTTGCGCCACCATTTCAGAGCTGATAGCACCAGCGGACATTTCGTCTTTGAGTTGTCCTATGCTTTTGCCAGTTTTTTCCGATATGGTAGCGAGTGGATTGAAACCGGCATTTATCATCTGGAGCAAATCTTGCCCCATCAGTTTTCCCGTAGCCGACATTTGCGAAAATGCAAGTACAAGCGAGTTGAAGCGGTCACGGTCGCCCATGGAGATGTCACCAATCTGCTTTAGTGTCGGGATAACCTTCTCCGCCTCGATGTTGAATCCGAGCATAGTTTGCGCTCCTCCTGCAAGATCATTGAGCATAAGCGGTGTGTTCACGGCATATTCACACAATTCACCGAAGAACTGCGTAGCTTTGTCCTTGCTGCCTAACAATGTTTCAAACGAGATACTGAGGTTTTCCACTTCCTGGCGCACATCGATCATTGTTTTCACAAATTCCACAGCCTTCTGTGCCGTGAACACACCGCCAATGGTCATGCCGACTCGTTTCAAGGACTCATCAAGCAAATTAGCCTTAGTCTGGGCATCTAACATGCCCTGGCTAAGGTTCCCTTTCATCAATAATTCTACTTCTACAGCTTTCATGTCATTTCTTCAGTCTTGTTTGAAAACACTCCAGGATCTCCTGCGCGGTCCGCTTCCCTTTCACTTTACGCAACGGCACAGAATCTTCCTTGCCCTTCACCTTCACATAACGCGGAGCATCCGCAAGCATCAGCACCAGAGTCTCCCAGTTCACACCCCACAGCATATAGTCCACACTCCAGCCTGTCGCCTGAGCCACCTGCCAAAGCATACCGAAGAGGCTATGTGAACACTCATACTTAGTTCTTAACTCCCCTTCCTTTAATGGCTCGCTATCGTCGGCTTCAGCGGATTCGTCGCCGCCGACAATGCGATAATACTCTCGAAACCCCGCGTGCCCAGCAGAAGCGTCCAACGTCGGAAAGCAGCCTCAAGCCAAACGTCATCCACCCACCAGCGTAGCAACCAAGCCACCACGCCCGACAGCAGCAGCCCGCTCCACTTGCCCCTGCATATCGTCAGAGCAACAATCCGGCTCACAGTGCGACCGTGCTCCCCAAGCCAAGCCAGACGCTCTCCCTCTGTCATCGCCTCCAGCTCCGCGTGAGTCACGTTCATGCCCGCAAACAGACGAGCTATGCGTATCTGACCGCCAAGACGCGGACGGCCCATCCTGAAACGCAGACGTATCGGCTCCTTGCGACACGGCAGCTTCACCTCCTTAAAAGGAACGGAGACACCCACGTCCAATAGTGCCTCCGCTGCCTCCTTCTCAATATTCATGCTCATAAGCCATCAACGCTTAGCCCGCCACATCCTCAATGCTGTAAGGCTCGCTACCGTCGTCCGGAATCATCACCTCAACCTCAACCTTCACCTTCGACACACTGTCCAAGTTCAGGTCGCCGTCAATGTAAGCCGACACAAAAGCCTTCTTGATCTTCACCTCGTGCGACGAGTCCGTCTGAATCGACAGCGGGCTCGTAATCTGAACAAGCTTCGATGGAGCCTTCCAGCCAGTAGCAGCAGAATCACCCGTCTTCACTACCTCACCGCCCATCAGGGCTGCCATGTTCTCGTAGTCCATCTGGATCAAGTCAAAGCTCGGGGCTATCGTGCCGTTCGACTTCGGAATCACAAGCACAGGACCGCCATGCTTCTGGGCAGCGTTGATCTTCGTCACCTCGCCCTTCGCACCGTTCAGCTTGAAGCTGTTTTCCTCGATGTAGCCAAGCGTTTTTTCGCCTACCTTAACGACCGCCAGGCCGTACATAAAATCGTTCATAAATCTTCATTGTTAAAATTGTTATTACCGTGCAGACTATTCCGCCTGCAATAAATACACACCAGTCCACCCACCACAGCCCTCGCTCTTTCGAACGTTCTTCAACCGCCGTTTGAGCACTGTCCTGAAGATGAGCGTTCTTCACGCTCAGGCGCTCGTTCTCCGCCTCATAATACGCACACAGACGCGCCAAACTGTCGCAGCCGCTCTCTATCACCAGGGTAGGAGGCTTGCCGCCCGTGTTCTGCTTCACACTCGCCTTCACGTGCGCACGGCCCGAGCTCGCAGCATAGCTCGCTCCTTCAGGCAGTCGCCACAGACCGGAGTCAAGCGCTATCTCCAGCAATGCCGTGTCCGCCTTCACCGGCGCCGTCCACCACGCCTTCATCACGCTCGTCGCGGCGCTTGCGCTGTCCTTTCGCACTGCGCTTGCCGACACTTTGTTTTCCGACCTCACCGTCTGTCTCGTCGAGCTGCAGCTCGCTGCTGACAGGACAAGCAGCCCTGTGAGGACATAGCTGAATAGCCTCAATCGCACGCGACAGACGGTTGACAGCACGCCGCGTGAGGTTGTTTTCTGCCACCAGCTTCTCAGTGATCTTTGTCGTCTCTTCATATTTCTTCTGAGTTTCCACAAGCAGAGTCGATACGTCTTCGTACATCACCTTGTAGGTGTCATGCACGCTCTTAGCCGTCTCGGCCTCCTTCACCTTGCGGTTCGCAACCCAAGCGATGGCGGCACCTATGCCGCCCGAGGGTATAGCCCACTGCAGGATTTGCATGATTACTGTGTCCGCCATCCTTGTTTTCTCTTTATTCGTTATTTACTCTGTTTTCACACTCTCCTTACTGCCTGATGCCGATGCTCTCTAACCATGCCTTCACGTCAAAACTCGGGCAGGCTTTAGTCACGCTTGGCAGGTCACGGTGACCCACAATCTTGATCTGTGGAAACCTTTCATGAAAGTTCCTCACGTAGTCAGTCATAGCCTTCAGCTGTGCCGCCGTGCGCGTGTCCTTGGCCGTCTTGCCGTCCTTAGCCAAACCGCCGGCATACACCACATGGCGGCTCACCGAGTTATAGCCTGCAGCACCGTTCGTCACCTCCCAGGGGTCCACCTCCGCATCCTCGTTGTTCTTCACCAGGCGCTCCACTGTTCCGTCCAGATGGAACAAATCGGTGTAACCCACCTGCTTCCAGCCCCTGCCGCCCTTCTTCACCGGGTCAGTGTGCCAGTGGCGTATCTCTTTTGAGCTTACCTCACGGCCTTCTGGAGTGGCTGTGCAGTGCAGCACCAGATATTTCATCCTTGCCATAGCCTAGCCGATGGGGTCAGCATACTCTGCTAAACCGCGTTCCACAACGTCCTGGGCACGCTCCTGCTCAAATTCAAGCACCTCACCTGCCTCGTGCACTACGCTCAGGTCTTCCTTGTCGCGAAACTTTGCCACGACCTTCACACTCACTGTCTTTTTCTCTGCCATAATCTTTTTTTTTATTTTAGTTGTATTTGTTACCTGGGCGGAGGCGGTTCCACGCACTCCGCCGTTCCCAGTTTCTATCCCTCGGGCACGTAATTGAACTTCTTGGTCTTTCTCCAGTCCATCACCACAATCTCCTCGCCGAAGCCAACGTTCGTGTCAGCCTTCATCAGCAGCTTGAAGAAGTACAGCTCCGATGGGTTGCTCAGCTTGTCTATCTGGATCACGTTCTCGTCGTCCTGAAGGTTCACCGCAGCGAAGAAGTTGCCGTCCGCATCGGGCGAGCACAGCGTCGCCATGATGAGCGAATCAGGCCAGGCGGCCACAGTCTCGATGGCGATGCCCTTGAAGCGCTTGCTGTTCACCTCGCTCTCGTTAGAGTTCTTGTGCTCTCGCTCTGTCAGTTCCTTGTCGTACTGGTCAAAGTCGTCAACGCTCATCAGTATGCGTAGGTTCGGGTTCTCGCGCATCGCCTTGGGGATGGCGTTGCGCACAGCATACAAGCGGTCTATCATCGAGGTGGGGCCCTCAGGGTTCACCACAATTACGTTGCTTGCCTTGGCTGCTTGCGTCAATATGCCGTCCATCAACTGGTCGTCGGTGCCGCCGCTCACATACTCGCCGTTCACAAACAGGTTGCCAAGCTCAAACTGCACCTGCTTCGACAGCGCCTCCAGAAGGGCGTTCTGGGCCTCGGGAGGAAGTTCCGCAAACACCAGGTTGCCCTTAGGCTGCCACTTTCTCCATATCTGCTCAAAAGCTCGTGGGTTAAACACCGTGAATGCCATGAAGTCGTGGGGCTCCAAGGTCTGCTCGCTGTAATTGAAGTCGCCCTGGGCATCGCTCTTCTGAGGGTCTTCCTTGCGCTTCTGCAGCATCTTGCCCGCCTTTAGGCGTGGCACGCTGATTTTCTTTTCCACACCGGGAATCACCATGATGAGTCCCTTGTCCACAAGCTCGTTGCCCGTGGTCGCAACGGTCAGGATGCGCTCCAGCACCTCGCCGTTGTAGTTCGTGTTATTTACTACTATTGCCATTTGTTTTCCTTTTTATGGTTCTTCTGTCTCTCGTCCTTTACTGGAACTGGCGCTTCATGCGCGCTTCTCTGATCTGCTTCTGGCGCTGCTCCCATGGGCCGTCGCTCACGCCGGGCTGCACATGCAGGTCGTTCATCACCTTGCGCTTCGGGGTCAGTGCGGAAAGCACCTTCTTTCCCTCGTCCATGTTTCCCTTCAGAATGTTCTCGAAGGTCGGGCGGCTTTCAGCGTTGATGCGGCCGTCCTGCTCAGCTGCGTCCAGCAGTTCCTTGCGCTCAGCCTCTGCGTCTGCCTCGGCTTTGTCCTCAAAGCCCTTCAGCTTCTTCTTCAGCTCTTTGTTCTCGTCCTCCAAGGTCTGTGCCTTGCCGGCAAGGGTCGCATAGTGCTGAGCCCTCGCCACCACTTCTTCATCACTCTTGCAGTCCTTAAACTGCGCCTGTTTCTTCAGTTCTTCTAATGTCATATCGTTCGCTTTTTGTGGCTCGTTCCTGAGCCGGTTGTTGAATGTTGTGTATATCTCCTCTGGAGTGCTGTCCTCAGCCACGGGGTCCGCATCATAAATACCGTCTATCAGACCCATCTGCAGGGCCTCCTGCGCCGTCAGCCAGTGGTCTGTACCGTCAAAGTATTGGGCTTTCACTTCTTCTTTGCTCATGCCCATGCGTTGGGCGTACATCTCGCCCAGACTGTCCTCCAGGCTCTCTATCTCCGCGATGCACTTCGCCATCTCTTGCTTGTTGCCGTAGCAGCCACCGCTCACGCTGTGAAGCATCAGACGCGCATACCGGCTCATCTCCACTGGCTTGCCGCACAGCGCTATCACGCTCGCCATGCTCGCCGCCACACCGTCCACGTAAAGACGTATGTCTGCATTGCTCTGGCGGATGGCGTTGTAGATGGCTATACCGCTGAACACGTCGCCGCCGTTCGAGTTGATGCGGATGTCTATACGCTCACTTTCCTCGGCGCAGGCTGCCAGCTCGGCGGCTATCTGACCGCTCGCCACCTCGTAGCCGATGTCGCCATACATGTAGATGGTGCTCACGCTCGCCGCTTTCTTGATATTGAAATATTTGCTCATTGTCTCCTTCTTTGTCGGGCAGTTTGCCCATGTTGCGGTTGCAAAGTTAATGGCTTTCCAACCTCATTCCATACCCCCTGTTTTATCATGAAACGTTATGCCGGCATCATAACGCCGCAACTTGTCATCATGCTTTTCACTCGCTCGGATTCACTCCTTTTCACGGTAATTTTGCACTGCATTTATTCACATTATAAACAGATTTTTCAATGGCAGATTTAACCAATACACAGAAAAAAGAGTGGGCTCGCACGCTTTATCTCCGAGAAAACCTCACACAGCAGGAGATTGCCGACCGTGTGGGAGTGTCACGCGTCACAGTCTCAAACTGGTGCCGCGGCGGCAAATGGGAGCAGCAGAAGGTCGGACTCACGCTCACACGACGTGAGCAGGTACAAAGCCTCTATCGTCAGGTGGCCGAAGTCAACAACGCAATACAGCTCAAACCAGAGGGGCAACGATACCCTGATGCTAAGCAGGCTGACACTATCGTGAAGCTCACATCAGCAATACGAAACATGGAGCAAGAGGTGGGCATCGCCGACCGCATCGCTGTGCTCACTGATGTCATCGAGTGGATGCGACCATCCGACCTCGACAAGGCAAAGGAGCTAACCTCGCTTTTCGACGCTTACATCAAGGACAAACTCTAACAGCGTATGAAACAGACTGACCGTATAGCACTACAAAACTGGGAAAAGTTCAAGGACAACATCGCGCGCGCAACGCCAGTCGATCGCTCCATGTCACAGGCCGAAATACAGAAGCACCGTGCATGGCTTGAAGCACGCCCGCTCGAATGGATAAAATTCTTTTTCCCGAACTTCGCACAGTATGAGTTCGCACCTTTTCAGAAAAGGGCCATACGACGCATTCTCTCCAATCCCGAGTGGTTCGAGGTAATCTCATGGAGCCGAGAGCTCGCCAAGTCCACTTGTGCCATGTTCTGCATCATGTACCTCACACTCACAGGGCTTAAACGAAATGTCATACTCACATCCAATTCCTTCGACAATGCCGTCCGCCTGCTCGACCCGTTCCGGGCCAACCTCGAGGCCAACGGGCGCATCATTGCCTACTACGGAAAGCAGCAGTCGCTCGGCTCATGGACGGAGGACGAGTTCATCACCAAGCAGGGCGTGGCATTCCGGGCACTCGGTGCAGGACAGTCACCACGTGGCTCCAGAAAGGATGCCGTCCGCCCGGATGTATTGATTGTCGATGACTTCGACACAGACCAGGACACGCTCAATCCCGACATCATACAGAAACGATGGGACTGGTGGGAGAAGGCGCTTTACCCAACGCGCTCTGTCTCTGAGCCTACACTGGTGCTCTTCTGCGGCAACATCATCGCCAAGGACTGCTGTGTCGTACGCGCAGGAGCAATGGCCGACCATTGGGACATCGTTAATATCCGCGACAAGGACGGACACTCCACATGGCCCGAGAAAAACTCTGAGGAGCACATCGACCGTGTTCTCGCCAAGATTTCCAAGAAGTCAGCACAGGGCGAGTACTTCAACAACCCCATCTCAGAGGGCGAGATATTCTCCGAGATGGCTTTCGGAAAGGTGCCGCCGCTCTCCAAGTTCAAGTTCCTCGTGGCTTACGGCGACCCCGCTCCGGGCGAAGGCAAGGGCAAAAAAGGCAAGTCGTTCAAGACGGTCTCACTCCTCGGCAAGCTCTCCGGCAAGCTGTACGTCATAAAGACGTTTTTGGCTCAGGCGCTCAATGCCGAGTTCATCGACTGGTATGTGCAGCTGCTCGCTTTTGTTGGAGGTCGTGCTCCGGTCTATTGCTACATGGAGAACAACAAACTTCAGGACCCGTTCTTTCAGCAGGTATTTAAGCCGCTCGTCGCCAAGGTGCGACGCGAGCAGGGCGTACAGCTCTACATACGAGGAGACGAGGAGAAGAAAACCGACAAGGCAACACGCATCGAGGCCAATCTGGAACCGATGAACCGTGCCGGCAATCTCATACTCAACGAGGCGGAACGCGACAATCCTCACATGAAGGAACTCCTCGACCAGTTCACGCTCTTCACCCTCTCCCTACGCTATCCGGCCGACGGTCCTGATGCCGTAGAGGGCGGCAATCGCATCATCGACGAGATTCAGCACAGGGCGGAACCGCCCCTCACACGCTCGCGTGCCGACATACGCACACGCAACAAACGAAGATTATAAATTCTAAACAATGTATATATGAGCCAATTCGTACAACTTTCCGACTACGATGCCTCCATTCACCGAGAGATTCTCGATGCGCTCACCAGAGCCGACGAATCAGTCATCGAGATTTGTGAGGATCGGGCCATCGCCGAAATGAGGTGCTATCTCTCAAAACGATACGACTGCGACCGTATTTTCGCGGCCACTGGGTCCGACCGACTCCAGCTCGTACTCATGATGGTCATAGACATCGCCGTATACCACATATTCTGTATTCACAACCCGCAGAAGCTTTCGCAGCTGCGCAAGGACCGCTACGACCGGGCAGTCGAGTGGATGAAGGCGGTCGCTGCAGAGGACATCTCCATCCAGGGGGCACCGCTCCTGCCCGAGGAGGTGCGTGCAGCACATGCGCCATTCCGCTTGAAAAGCAACCCCAAACGGGTCAATCACTGGTAACTGACAATTAAAAATTCTGATTATGACAAAACGAAAGTATAGCAAAGCCCCAAAGGGCAAAATCACCATTGGCGGAAACATTCCCCAGCAGGGACAGCAGCACCCCAATGTCATTGTGCTCACGCAGCCAAAGCGCTTCGGAATCGACATCGCAGACTTCACTTCGGCTGTCCGGGCGGCTGAGGATGTCGATTTCTCGCGACGATACAAACTCTACGACCTTTACTCTGACATACTCATGGACACACACCTCTCCTGCGTCATCGAGAAGCGACGCAATGCAGTACTCTGTGCCGACATCGAGTTCTGGAGAGACGGCAAGCCCGACGAGGCGGTCAACGAGCAGATTAAGTCACCATGGTTCTCACGACTCGTCACCGACATTATAGATGCCAAGATGTGGGGCTTTTCCCTCTGCCAGTTCTATCGCCAGGGGGAGTGGGTCGATTACGACCTCATCCCAAGAAAGCACGCCGACCCTGTGCGCCGACTCATACTGCGACACCAGACCGACATCACCGGCACCTCATGGGACGAATACCCCGACCTGCTTTTCATCGGATCGCCTTCTGACCTCGGACTCCTCGCCAAGGCTGCACCATGGGTCATATACAAGCGCAACACCACGGGCGACTGGTCACAGTTCTCCGAGGTCTTTGGCATGCCCATTCAGGAGTACACTTACGAGACCGATGACGAGGACTCACGACAGCGAGCCATCGACGATGCATACAATGCCGGCTCGCTCGCAGTTTTCGTGCATGGCAAGGACACCACGCTAAACCTCGTTGAGGCGGGCAACAAGACGGGGTCGGCAGATGTCTACGAGAGATTCTGCGAGCGCTGCAACAACGAGATTTCAAAGCTCATACTCGGAAACACGCTCACCACCGAGTCCTCAGAAAACGGAACGCAAGCACTCGGCACGGTACACAAGAAGGTGGAGGACCGAGTGGCACAGGCCGACAGACGATACATCCTCGATGTGCTCAATTACGATATGACGGACATATTCCAGCGCATGGGCATCAATACCTTTGGCGGAGAGTTCTGTTTCCCAGAGCAGAAGGACATCGACCCTTCCACAAAGATGAACATACTCACGCAGCTGCGAGCCAACTTCCAGCTGCCTGTCTCCGACGACTATCTCTATGAGGAGTTCGGCGTCGAAAAGCCTGCCGATTACGACAAGCAGAAAGCCGAACAGCAACAAAAAAAGGAGGCGCTTGCCTCCATTGCCAATCAGCAGCTCCCTGTCGATGATGATGACGAACCCGATAACAGCGACGACAAAAAGAACTCCGAACCGTCGCCCAAACAAAAAAAGTCTTTCAAAAACTGGCTGCGCTCTTTTTTCGCAAAAGCCCCGCAACCGGGCGGGGCGGATTTAGAGTGGTAGTCAACAATCTCTACCAGGCCAAGGCCGATGATGTGGCTGCGTCCATGGAATTCTCAGACGATTTCATCGCGCAGGTTCTCCACGACATCTACCGTCGGGGCAAGGCGCAGTCTCCCACCGACCTTTCGCCCGAACTGTTCCGTGCCATCCTGCGCAGATTCAATGAGGCTACAGCCCAGGGCATGGCTGCAGCCGATGGGCCCGACCTGGATGACGACTTCCGGCAGGCGCTACGCCATTCCAACGATGTCTTCTCTGCCTTCAAGGTCCACCGTATGCAATCTGATATGGCAAGACTTCTCACCGATTCAAACGGCGATTTAAAGCCGTTCAATCAGTGGGCAAACGATGTCATGCCCATCGCCTCGCATCAGTGTGGGGCATGGCTGCGAACAGAGTACGACACGGCGGTTGTCCGCGCACATCAGGCTGCCGACTGGCAGCAGTTCCTACGGGAGGCAGACGTGCTGCCTAACCTCAAATGGATGCCATCCACATCGCCAAATCCGGGAGCCGACCATCAGCTATTTTGGAACACGGTCCGACCCATCAACGACCCGTTCTGGAACGAACACCGGCCGGGCGACCGTTGGAACTGCAAGTGCTCGCTTACATCCACCGACGAACCATGCACTGCTACGCCTTCTTCCGACAAGGCAAGCAATCCGCAGCCCGGACTCGATTCCAATCCAGGAACTGACGGGGCTGTGTTCGCACAGTCGCATCCCTACTTCCCAAAATCATGCGCCTCATGTAGTTTCTACAAGCCGGGATTCAAGGACACACTGCGCAGCGTCTTTACCAATAGGGCAAAAGACTGCTATAACTGCCCGTACATCAACGCCTGCATAAGTCGTATGTCATCGGACGGTTTTAAGTTGGAGCATAATTTCAAAAATGGGGGCAAACTATATGTGCATCCCGACATCGACAAGGACAAAGCCGACTACAAGGACATGAAGCGCATCTGCCTACAGCTCGCAAAAATGGGACACGAGGTGCGTATGACTCCGCGATTACACTGCAAGTCCGAGGAATACAAACAAATTTATGGTTCGCTCATTGGTACAAAATACGAAAACAAATGCCCCGACTTCTCTGTCGATGGCGTATTCTACGAGTATGAGGGCTTTGTCAAGCCGTGGAACAAAAAGAAAGTCGGACACATGCTATCCCATGGACTACAGCAGTCCTCACGTGTTGTTATCAATAATACAAAGGGATGCTCCGACCGCTTCATACGAAAAGCGGTCATGGCAAGAATACATTTGCCAGGACAGGAAGTCAACGAGGTTTGGATTTACGAAAAAGGCAATGTCAGATTGTTCTATAAAGACCGTAAATTCTACTACAACTAAAAATAACTACGGGGAAGCCTTTGCAGACCTCCCCGCGATGCAACGTGCCGTAGCACATGCTAACTTCTCATCGAAGCTGTCGCAAAGTTAATAATAATAATTTAATAAACAAGCGTTATGAACAAATTTTTCTCTTTTTTCGCAGCGTCTAACCGATACAAGCATCTCATCGGTGGCTTCATCGTCGCCACACTTGCCGGTTCTTTCTATGCTGCCATATATGCCGCAGCCGTCGCTGCATCGTGCCTCGAACTCAAAGACCGCCTAAATGGCAACCTCTGGGACTGGACAGACTGGCTCTGCACCGTTCTCGGCGGCAGCATCGCAGCACTCATGTTTTACGTCTTATTCCCAATGGTATGGAATTAAAGGATTTCTCAAAACAACTAAAATCGCATAGTAAGCAAATCGACCATCTTATGCGAAGGCGCCTCCCCGTCATTGCTGGGCGTATGGCAAAGGACTTCTTCCAGAACAGTTTCCGCATCAGTGCCTTTGTCAATGGTGGGGTGCACCATTGGCAAACCACCCAACGGCAGCTCGCAGGAGGCAAGACGGCAGCATCGCGCTATGGACCGCTCCTTTCCTCACGCAACCATCTGTTCGCGTCCATAAAATACACGCCGTCAGACTATCGCGTCAAGGTGGCAAACGACCTGCTATATGCTCCCATACACAACTGGGGAGGAACGCTGCACCCCTCTGTCACGCCTAAGATGCGACGTTTCGCATGGGCCATGTTCTATCGCGAGGCGGGCATCAAGCGCAACGCCTCCAAGAAAAGCAAAAAGAAACGTACCGACGAGGCTGCTGCAAATCCACGCGCACAGAAGTGGCGTGCCCTCGCTCTCACAAAAAAGAAGAAACTCTCCGTACATATCCCACAGCGACAGTTCCTCGGAGATAGCCGCGAGCTGCAGGATATGATACACGAACGCACTAAACAGGAAATTATCAAGATATTAAACTCAGAAAAATAAAATCATTATGGAAGAATTGTTCAAACTCATTATCGAACTCATCACTAACAAAATGACCAGTCTCTCACTCGTTGACGAAGACTGTGGTCAGTTGGAGGCTGGCATTGAGGAAGATGCCTACCCAGTCACCTTTCCGTGCGTCCTCATCGGCAATCTCGAAGCCGATTGGACTAATGTCGGCATGGGAGCCCAGAAGGGGCAGGTGCAGTTCTCTGTACGTCTCGCCGTCGATTGCTATGACGACACGCACTACGGATCGGGAACCGAGTCAAAGGTGGCAGAGCGTTTGCAAATGGCAAACAGCCTCTACACCGCATTGCAGTGTTTCCGCCCATTCGGATATATGTCGCCGATGATACGCACCAAGTCGCGTTTCTATTCTATGCCCGGTGGCATAAAGGTCTATGAGTACATCTTTTCGTTCACAATCCACGACGAGTCTGCTCTTCTCTCACAGCGTCGGGAATAGCTCCAGCTGGCTCGCGCTCAGACGAGGAACCTTCACCTTCGGCAACGGCTTCGCATTTACCGTACCACCCTCCCTGCACTTGCGTCTGATGATGCTCATGATGCGCTCTTCCGAAATAAAGAACTCGCGTTCTGAAAGAAGCTTCAGGGCATCATCAAAACGTAGGCGCTGCACCTCCGTCCAGTAATAGTAACGGCGGTACAGAGCCTCGTCCCTCAGCTTTATCAGCTCTTTATTCCTTCCTTTTTTCATAGTCTGCAAAAATAAACTTTTTCCCTTAAACCGCAAGCAAAAAGCCACCTAAATCGCTCATATTTAGGTGGCTTTATTCATCTTGCGCCCTCCAAAGGCTCAGAAAGGCTCAAAAAGGGCCAGCACATCATCACAATCGGCAGAAGCTCGGCTCTATGCGGCTCCACACGCCGTTCTCCGGATTGCGCTTAGAGAAGTAGTAGTTCGTCGCCGTGGCCTGCACCACATTGGCTTCCTTGAACAGACGCATGATTTCTGCATACTCCTCGTCAAAGCGGTCCTCCAGCTCATAAAGCTTCGAGATGCTCTTGTAGTCCAGGTCACCCGTCTTGTTGCGCTCCAGAAGCGTCATCGCCATCTGGTACATCGGGTCCTCCACACCCTTCTCGCTCGCCTCCATGTAGCGCTTCAGATAGTCCACAAGGCGCTCGGCCGCAAGGTCTGCACGCTCGTCAAAGCCCTTCACCTTGTTAAACTTCACCTCAAGTTTGAAGTCCCCGTCAGTGATCGTGTAGCTCTGCTGGCTCTCGTTCTTCACAGCGCCATACTCGCGCATGAGTTTCGTGAAAGCTGTCACCTCGTCGTCAAGCCATTTCTTGAAGCCCGAAACCTCGCTCTCCAGGTTCTCCACTCTGCACAGCACGTCATGCATAAACTGCCCACGCAGTGCCTCGTAGCCCTCGCGCTTCGCCATGCGGTCGTTCTTTGCCTCGGTCTGCAGCCGTGCTAACAGTTCGGCACGCTGCTCCTTTGTCATACCCTTCAAGGGGTCCACTGTCTCGTTCTTTGTTTCCATTGTCTTTTCTTTTTATGGGTTCATTACTCGTTTTCTTTCTTCTTGCGGTTCATGGCACGCAGTTTCGTGTTCAGGGCTGACAGCTCTTCTGTGTCCAGGAAGCGGAAAGCCTTGCCCGCTATACGTTTGTCCTCGCAGAAGCGGTCCACGGCTTTCCAGTCTGCCGTGTTCACACCCCACAGCTGCATCTGGTGCAGTACGCCACTACGCGCCTTGCGCTTCGCCTTCAGCAGAGCGGCACGCCGTTCGTCGTAGCCTGCCACACGTTCCATTTCCTTGCACATCAGCTCATACTCCGTCTGGGTCATCTGCCGCAGGTGCTCGGTTCTCTCGTTGGTAAACTGCCGCACCAAGGTCTCCTTGTCTGCGCCGGGAAGCAGTTTCAGCAGCTTGTAGAACTTCCCGTAGTTATCGACGTGGTTCATGCTCCGCCTCCTTTTCTTTCCATTTCAGCCACGCCTCTCTCGCCACGGCAAGTGCCGTAGGAACCTCCCATGTCAAGCCGTCAGCAGGAAGCAACGGCACATTGTTAAAACAAATGTACACCTCACCGCTGAACTCGCGTGCCTGAACTATCGCTTCGCTCTCTCTAACCAAAGCTGCAGCTTTCTTCGCAGCCTTTTTCTCGTTGCGGGCCTTGCGCTCTGCGCTAAGCCACGCTTTCAACTCGTCTAAAACTTTCATTGTGTCAATATTTATGGGTTCTTTGTTTGTCATTTTCTCGTTTACTTGGCTTCCACTTGATGGTCACTTCGGCGTCCATCTTGCCGCTGCCCTCACATACGGGGCAAATCTTCCATTCGCTGTCGTTCGGGCTGCTCCGGTCGCCTAAGAAACCGCCCTGACCATGACAGTATTCGCAAGTATATCCTCGGCTCTCAATACGTTCTTCCTTGCTGCCGTAAACTGGTGGCGTCAGCCATATCATTCGATGCTTACTGCTCATTGTTTCTCGCGTTTATATGTTACTCTCTCATAAGTGTGCCTCTGGATGATCCGTGACGCAAACATCAGGTCGGTAGTTTCCAGCACCACGCAACCTTTGTTCTTCTGGCTGCGGTGTGCCGTCAGGTCACATTGCCAGTTACCCTCCAGCCATTCGTCCATCACGCTCTCCGCCTGGCCCTTCTTCAGCAGGATGTATATCGTGTCACCCTGCCGGTAGTCGTTCATGTCCTTACTCATTGCTTTATATCTTTACTCCAGTATTCCTCGGCTCTTTCTGCCCATATCGTATAATATCCCTTGTCACCGAAATATCGCCCCTTCGATATGGCTCTGTATCCCTCCACCCATATCTTCAGCGAGGCGTCAAACATCACGCTCACCGCTGTACGCCCCTTCGGGCGTGTGCCCTCGGCCTGGCTGATGATGACGAGCAGTTTGTTAGGATGGCGGGACTTGAAGGCCAGATAGTCCTCAAAGCTCATGCCCGTATACTGGTAGGAGTCTATCACCACCGTGTCGGGGCTTTTCCTTTTCGACAGCCGCTTGTCAAGGTCCTCCATGCTCTCGGCATCCAGCAGCACCATTCGGCGTGCCACATCCTGCATCCCGGCTCGTATAAAGGCGTTCTTCATCGTCAGGCTCGAACCTTCCTCCAGACTGTCATAAGCCACTCGCCCGAATCGGCATAGCTCCTTGCACAGCTTCAGCACGAAACTCGTCTTGCCGCTTCCGCTTCGACCCCACACGAACCACACACCGTTCCGCTCAGGCTCGCCAAACGCCTCGCGCCACTCGTCGCTCAGCTTGTAGGTCTGCTTCTTCATCGCAAGCAGCTCGCTCACGCTTATCGCTCTTTTCATATCGTTTGAATGTTATTTGAACACCGTTCAAGCGTCCATCTGCTTCACTCTGTGTACTCCTTTCTTCACCCTCCGCAGGTCGAAGTCATACTGCTCGGCGTCCTTCACCACCTCAGCTATCTTCTTGCGGTCGGTCAGTCCGTTCGCCACGCAGATCGCATAAACGTCGTTCGGACTTGTCTGCTCCAGCTCGAAGAACTTGCGTCCTATCCTGCTGTGTATCTCGTTATAGCCTTTCTTGTCATAACGCAGTCCCATCTTCATCCTGCGCTTGATATAAGAAGTCGAGAAGAACACGATGCCGCATTTGTCCTCAAGCCTGTTATACAGGTCTATGAAGTAGTGGAACACCCTTTCCGTCAGCTTGTCAGCTTCATCGAACAGCAGCACCGGGTTCTCCTCCTGTATCAGCGCGCCGATGATCGCGTCAAGCATGTCTCTTATCGTCATGCCGTCAGTCCTCAAGCCTATCTTCTTCGCAATGTCGCGGATAAAGTCGCTGCGCTTCATGTCTTCCGAGCACAGAACGTAGTACGCACCGCTGTGCTCACGCTCGTAAAGCCGCGCCGCCGTGGTCTTGCCGCAGCCGGCTTCGCCCACCACCCAGGTCACGTTCTTCCATTCCTGGGCGTCAGTCATCGCATAGGCCATCTCCTTGGCTGCCGTGGTCTCCACCATCTGCCAAGCACCAGGGGTGGCGGTTCCAACCTGAGAGGCTATCTTTCGCCACATGTCGTCGCTGATGTTCTCCCACTTGCCGCTCAGCACCGAGCTTACCGTGCCCGCACTCGTTCCGTCCAGACTGGCTGCTGCCTTGTTTTGGCTCGGATATTTCATCACATAGAGGCGCAGGGCCTCGCGTATCTGTTCTTTCTGTTTCTCGTTCATAACAAAAAAATAATAATTAATAATTAATAATTAATAATTAATAACCAATCACAGTTTTGATGCAATCTTCTTCTCCATCGGAAGCGGTATTCTCGGCGTGTCGCCATCATCACCGCCATCCATCACGTCCAGCCAGTCGTCAAGGCTCAGCGATTTCGTGTGCCTTCCCAGCTGGTACTGCTCAGGAGGCTGCGAGTAACGCTCCATGCGGTGCTCTATCTGCCGCTGCACGGCTGCCGTCGTGCCCTTCAGCTTCGGCGAGTGCAGACCCTGCTGCTCCGCGTCCGTGCCATGCTCGGCGGCTATCGTCCTGCCGGCCACCGTCCGCTCTATGCGGTCCTGAAGGTTGGCTTCCTGCTCCTGGCGGATAAACTTTGCATCGTCCGTCCCCTGCTGGTCTTGCAGGGCGCGGTGTATCAGTATGTAGGGTTCTGCCGTCCGCTCAAAGCGCAGCGAGCCGTCTGTGCCTTTTGTATAGAGTCTGATGCTTGCAAAGTCGTAAGGGTCGTAAGCCACGATGAAACGCTCGTAGGTGTGCTTCCTTCGCCACTCGTGGTCGGGTACGCCGGGCGATGAGCACACTTCGTACTGCCGCTTCTCGCCCTTCACCGTCACCTGCAGGCCCTGGTCCGTGAACGTCGCCATGCGTTTCGTAAACACCCAGAACATGTCCACCATGTCGTGCAGCGTCACTTCCTGGGTCTCCTCGTTCACGCTCTTCTCATACATGTCTATCCTGCGCTCGCCCGTCGCAGGGTGCACACCCTCGTTCCATTCCTTACGGGCTGCGGCATAGGCATCTTTCAGCTCCTCCAGAGTGTACAGACTGTCCTTGTTGGCTTCGATAAACTCAACGTTCGGGCGGCTCGACGCCTTCTTCGCCGTCACGTTCTGACCCGTGAAGCGCCAGTCCTTGTGCAGCACCTGAGCCTGAAACCGTCCGAACACGCTCTCTATCGTCTTCGACTCGCCGTTGTAGGGCTGTGTCGGTCTGTGTACGCGGCAGATCTTTCCGATAAAGCCGTCCGAGTCCAGCTTCTTGTGGCCGCCCTGGTTGTCATAAACAATCTCATAAGGCTTGTGTCCGCTCTTCTGGATTGCCATGCGGTAGGCGTGATATTGGGCCTCATAGTCCTCTGTGTCGCTGATGCAGTAGCCCAGAAGCACCTCGCTCATCGCGTCGATAACTTCATACACCTGGGTCGTCCGCACCTTGCCCTGCTCGTCCCTATAGTAAAGGTTCAGCTTCGTGCCGTCACCATACCATAGCGTGTCCCTGCGGGTCGGAAGTGCCGTCTTGTGCTTTCTGCCGTAACGCTGACGGGCTGCCTGCTCGCCATATACGGCGTCATACCATAAAGGCTCAACCGACGGGCTGTTCAGCCATTTCTTCATGCCGCTCAGGCTTCTTATCGGCTTCCAGCCTCTTTCCTCGGCTATCTCGTTGGCCTTCTCAAACAGCTGCGCGTCGGTATACACCGGCACCTTGCTGCGTTTCAAAGCCACAATCAGTTTCAGAAAGTCACCGGTTATCTTCAGTGCCGAAGAGTTGCCCAGCTTGCCGCTCACCACGCTCTGGTAGCCATCGGACTTCCAGGCCTTCAGTCGCGTCTTCAGTCGCGCCAATGTGCCCGGGAGCGTGTGGCCGTAGCTCTCGCGCATACGTTCCGAACTGTCAAGTATCAAGTCCCACGCACCCGACATCGGAGCGTTCAGACTGCTGCGGATGGCCTGGCGTCTTGCCGCCATCTTCTCCAGCTCGCCAAGCACCGAGGCGTTGATGGTATATTCCTCTATCATCTTCTCCGTCAGGTGGCGCTCCTGCCCATCCTTGTCCATATAGGTGTAGGCTTCGTAATACTCACGCGCCTTCGCATCTATCTTTATGCTTGCCTTCGTCATAGCCTCTCGCATCTTTTCTTCTGGGTCGCCGTATGTCGCCACAAACCGCCGTCTGTACTTCTCCGGAATACTGCTCCACACATACAGTGCCTGAGTCCCCTCGCCGCCGCCACGCCTCGCACAAGCAATGTTGCTCCTGCATACGTTCTGACGCAAGGTGCTCGCCTTCATCACCGGCTCAACACCACCGGTCAGCTCGGCAAACGTCACGCACAATATCTTGTTGTAGTACTCCATTTCCTTTTATCTTTGTTTTCCTTCTTGCGGTTCTCTCCTTACATAGTGGCGCAGCACATGGCTTCCACCTTCTCCTGCACGGTCTTGATGTCTGTCAGCAGGGCGTGCTCGATGCGTTCCACCACGTCGCCTTTCTCGTCCTTCAACTCCAGTACGCCCGTGTTCTTGTCGCCTTCCCACATCCAGCCGTTCTCGAAGTGCTGGCGCATCATGTTGTCTGCGTCATGCACCACCTCGCTCGCAGGAGCCGTCACCAACTCAAAACCGCCACGCTGAACGGCAAGGCTGCGTATCTTCTTTGCCAAGTCGCTCTGACCCTTCACCGGGTGAAAGTTCAATGCGTAGCTCACCATCTCCTTCGTCACACCGAAGGCCTTTGCCAAAAACTCCCGCTGGGAGCGGGTTACTGTTATCACTCTTTTCATTGTCCGCTGTTTTTAGTTCGTTATTACTTTTGTTCGTGGAGTGTAGGGGAGTCGAACCCCACATGGCCATACAGCGCATGGCAAACCTGCCACTCCTGCGGTCTTTCCCGCCGTCATCCGAGGCCGCCCCTGCCGACTATCCAGTGCGGCGGCTGACTATCCAGTGCAGCCTTTGGGACTTCCGTGTTATCCTGCAATCTTCTTACCCTCGGCTATTACCGTCTGAACTGTACTGAAGAACTGTATCATCTTCTGTTTCGCCTTCAGCTCCAGTCCGTATGCCATGTTGCTCATCTTCCCTGTACTCTGACGCTCTAAATCACCATACACCAGGTCGTCTGTCAAGTGTTCTATATTGTGGCGCAAAGACTCCTCAAGTGCCGCAAGACCAAGTCCCTTGGCCGTCTCATACACAGGCTCAAGTATCGCCTTTGCGGCCATTGCTTCATACAGATCGTCGGCGTGCCAGCGGAAAAAATCTGCATAGTCATTCACCATGTCCTCTTTCCAACTTTCAATGTCACCCGTCAGGTGGTTCAACTTCATGCGCATTCTGTTCATCGCCGCATTCAATGCAAATTCCTTATAGTTCATATTCTTTAAATGCTAAAATTTGTAATTCTCGGCCTTTTTCACTATCTTTGGCCGCGCGTTTATTCTTAAACACGCTGCAAAGATACAGTATTCTGTATTAACTACCAAATTTTTCGGGCTAAATAATTCAATATTCTGTATTATGGAAGCAAAAAACGACGTCTCCGCCCGTTTTATAGAGGCATACGAGACACTTTTAAGAGATAAAAAAGTAAGCGACAAACGTGATTTTGCCGCCAAGTTAGGTATTAGCGCCTCTATGGTCACAGAAATCTCCAAAGGGCGAAGTAGTGTTGGCACTTCTGCAATACAGAATATTGTATTACAATTCAATATTGATGCTAAATGGCTGCTCACTGGTGAGGGAGCAATGCTTCAGAAAACAGAAAATAATAATGCGCCGACTTCTAAGCACACTGTTGAGATAGCCCGCCAAGTTCCCCATGGCAGCAGCGAGGGCATCCCACTCATACCGCTCGATGCAGTCGCCGGTTTCCCTGCCGAAAGTGGCGGTGGGGTACGTCTGGAGGACTGCGAGCGCTATGTCATACCGGAGTTCGAGAACAAAGGGGCAAACTTCCTTATCCGGGTGTCTGGCGACTCCATGGTGCCGCTATATTATAGTGGCGACCTCCTCGCTTGTCGCAAAATCACAGACATCCGCTTCTTCCAATGGGGTACCGTCTATGTCCTCGAGACGAGCCAGGGGGTACTCGTCAAACGCGTGCAGGAAAGCATCGATCATGCCGACAGCATTCTCTGTGTGTCGGAAAACAGCAGCGTCCATCACCCTTTCCTCCTCCCACGCGACGACATACGCAGCCTGAGCATCATCGTCGGACTCGTCTGCCTCGTCTGATACTCACGTCACACGCATCACGCACACGCTCCACACCGCAAAACGTGTCGCGCACGCACATACATAGGTATAATAGGGTAGCAAAGCAGCCAAAACCCCGATAAACAGGGCGTTCCCGACATTCCGCAAAGATTTATAACATGTCAAAACGTGGGATTATCCCCACCCCCTAAACGCCCGAAAATGACATCAATCACAATTTATTCGGAGTTATATAGGGGGTCAATCACTTGTTTTCCATGTTAAAAGTGAATACCCAAATGCACACCCTCTCTGAACATTTCGTTTTTCCATGCACACCCAAACGCACACCCAACTGCACACCCAAACCCGAAAAACGCCATTTTTCGCCCCTCTCAGGAGCCGTCATAACGCAAAAACGGCTTGACCACTGTTCAAATCAGTGTTCAAGCCGTTCAAATGCCGTTATATCAACGTTTTAGCCGTTTAAATCTTCCTTATTTCTTCTCTTTTTCCGTCCTGGGTCCTCTTATCAGCTCTCCCTGCTGGATCATAGCCTTTTTATTGAGTATAACACCTCCGTCAGCCAGTCCGGCGTGTAGCAGCGAGCTTTTCTTTATACCCACCTCATCCTCTGTCAAAACCGTATAAATCGCCGATATTGAGCCGAAGTAGTAGTTCTTCCGCCCATGTATCAAATGCACGTGTATCACCTTTGTCATAACCGTTCCTTTCTGTTTCTTAAAATGTTCGTTTTCGCTTGCAAATATACCAAATAATAACTATTTGGAAGAATTTACAATCATAAAAAGCAAGAAACAAGCAAAATAAAAGGCATGGCCGCAGCCACACCCTTCTTCATTCAATCACCACCCAAGCAAGCCGTTTTAAGCCCCACCAGCGTCCATTTCCATGTCCAGACGATAAAGCACCCACATGAGCAGCCATACGCGCCCAGAAGCCCACGAAATGCCCCACACAGCCATCAGGACAGCCCAAAACGTAACATTCTCAGCCCCGATGTAAAGCAATACCCTTCAAACACCGTTCAAATCGAGCCCAAACGTAAAGCAAATGTAAAGCGAATGTAACGTTTCGTTTTTCCCTCTCATTTCGCCCATCATCCTCAAACCCTTTGTAAATCAACGCTTTCCCCGATTTCTCTCTCACTCCACTTTTATACGTTTCGTTTTATCCCCCTTACATGCACATTGAGTTCTACGGTATTGTAACCGCCAAAGCCCTTGAAACCAGCAGAGAAGATTGCTATATTGAGGTCTTGCATGAACTTATTGTCACCGCTGTTGAAGCCTGAAAGAGCATCGCCAACAGAGATGTTTGGGTTCATAAATGTGGTAAGACGATCGTTGCTTCCATTGCCATACATAGGATTGTCCATGATAACGTCTTTTACACCGAAGTTTCCATGTACACCAAGATTAAGATTACCCAGAGCTGGCAAAGAGACGTAGTTTTGGTCGTTGCCATAAGCAGGGTTCATGGTGTGGCGGAACTTATAGTCGTTAGTGAAATAAGCGGCGGTAGTATTTTGTGCAGTCGCTACAGTGGCAGTGGCTGCAATCAAGGCAGAAGCCATGAATTTATATATTGTATTCATAGTTGTTTCTTTTTTACGATGATGAGACTGCTTAGTTTAGATCTGCGATTACTTGACCCACAAGCTTAATCTTAATATTCTTAATGATAAGAGTGTGGTGCTTTGCATTGAGGGTCTGGCCAACTACTGATTCTGTATTCTTTTCAGACTTAGCAGAACCAGAAACAGTAAACTTCAAACCATCAAGCTTCTTGAGTGCTGACTTTGTTGGTTTCATTGTAATCTTTAGAGTAGAAACTGCAGGAGTCTTACCATCAGCAGAAGCCTTGATTTCACCATCTACCGCAACTTTTACCTCCGACTCCGGCATCTCATTGCCATTGATATCAATAGCTACGGCAGAAGCATTAAGATAAGCAGGAATCTTGCTCTCTATATCGCCAGAGAATTCAATATAAGTATTGTCTTTAACCTCGATATCTTTAATATCACTATTGAAGTCGTCGAAGCTGTCTGTATATACGATTCTTGCATTCTCGCCAAAGGCAAGAGGAGCCTCAATACGATAGCTTGGCTTAATGGTATACTGCTTGCCAAGTACGAAGTCGGCTTCTACAGTCTTGTCGGCACGAGAATGTCCGGCAAAGTTGATGTGATCAGGGATAGGATTAAGAACTGTTGAGAGGTTAGGGACCTCAACGACCTCAGTGTATGCAGCTTGATTAACCTTGCTCTTATTGCGACAGATACAAATCTTAGATGTTGCATTAGCCAACACCTTAACCTCAGGAATTGTGATATTAGCAGTCTTCTGACCGTTCTTTACAGCAGTAAGGGTACCACCGATAAAGCCTGGGACATCAAGATTGCTCTCCAGGTTAAGTATAATCTGTGGATTGTCAATATCGATAACAACACCTTCATTGGTCAAGAAGTCTGGAATACCTGTAACATCGGTAGAACCAAGGTCGTCAAGCTCGATACTTGGGTTGAACTTGCCCCTTACTTTCTCTATGACCAAGTCGTTGTTGATAATCATGTCAGCAGTAATCTTACACTTGTCTGCACCATCTATTGAAGAACCTAAAGCAATATTGTTGATCTTAATACCCATTTGGATATCAGCATTCATGCTAAGATTGCGGTTGCTTGTAGAAAGTGAGCCAAGAGGTGAAGATTTCTTCTTAAAGTCGATTTTACCAATGGTAAAGTCTACCTTTAGATTAGAAGCTGTACTTACATTCTTGAATACGAGCTTGCTTCCATTCTGTGTGTGGTCCAGTTTTGAGTTCACATTCTCAATAGTGAGGAATGACGGTAGCTCCAAAGAAAGTTCTGCGATAACAGGTACAAACTTCTGCACCTCAGGAGAGAATGAGGTGTTGATAGTAATCTTGCCATCAGTATTGGCAACAATAAGTTCCTCTACTTCATTAGGTATAGAACCTTTGTAGGCGAAACTATATACCTGTCTCTTATACA
>ENA-OZSK01000001-OZSK01000001.1-human-gut-metagenome-genome-assembly--contig:-NODE-1-length-58975-cov-8.235506_pt1 | contig 58975 bp, 51 predicted proteins | sample MGYA00244117_ERZ653956 | MGnify/ENA primary metagenome ERZ653956 (study PRJEB26926, sample SAMN06164473) | human gut metagenome | biome: ENVO:00009003; feature: ENVO:2100002; material: ENVO:00002003... | reverse complement strand
TTTTTAATGATACGGCGACCACCGAGATCTACACCTATTAAGTCGTCGGCAGCGTCAGATGTGTATAAGAGACAGAAGCAGATTATGGCTGCGAGGAGCGGATGCCCGGGGAACCGCTTCTGGTGCTGGTAACAATCGAAAGTGACGATGGCAGAATGTGCCGGTTTGAGTGTGCGGAGAACTGGCTCCTGCAACAGGGCATAGATGAGGGTGATGAATGGCCGGAGGATATTGAACAGGTGGAAGCGGACAGAGAACAAATTGACCGGATGAGCGAGTGGATGAACAAATACTATGAAGCCGTAGAGGAAATGGAAGACCTGTTTGATGCAGAGTGAATAAGTAAACGAAGAAAGACAGAAAAGAGAGGACTTACCATGCAGATAATGAATGCAACAGAAGAAGATAAAGATGAACTGCTGGCTTTATACCATGCGATGATCGGGGGACCATGTGAGTGGAGCGAGACATACCCGGATGAGAACACGATCGCATTTGACCTTAAGAATGAAGACCTGTTTGTGATGAAGAACGATGCGGGAGAGATCATTGCGACGATCTCAATCGACCATGACGATGCCGTGGAGTCGCTCACCTGCTGGCATGAGGATCAGGCACCGTCGGGAGAATTGTCCAGACTCTGTGTAAGAAAGGATATGCAGGGACAGGGAATCGCAAAGCAGATGATGAATTATGCCGGTGATGTGTTGAAGAACAGGGGCATGAAAGGAATCCATATTTTGGTTCGGGAAGGCCATGTGGTAGCACTCTCGACATATGCAAAGATCGGGTTTAGAACTGTCGGGGAATGTGATCTGTTTGACAAACATTTCATTTGTATGGAGAAGAAATTCTAAGACAAATTACGGACATAAAAATTATATCAGTCAGGAAATATAGCACTGCGTTCCGGTGTTTGCCGCAACGCCTCAAACTCGCTATTTTCCTGACTTTTTTCATGATTTTTCTTGTCTGAAACGCTTGTGGAATCAGGTGCTTTTTGATAGAATGACTGCAAATAACTTCCCTGGGGAGGGAAGCAGATGGAGGACAAAATTATGAGGAAAAAATTAGGGATTTTTCTAAGTTTATGGCTGTGTATCAGTATGATATGGTTGCCATTTGCCAGCACACAGGTAAGGGCTGCAGAAACCAACATGGCAACATTGAATTTTATCGGGGCATCTATTGAAAATGGAAAAGCGACCTTTGCTGTTGATGATGCCTATAAAGTAAGGCTGACATTATGTACGAGAGATATTGTTATGGACAGTTACACAAATTGTCCGATCAATGGAAATAACATGCAGATCGATCTGTCAGATAAAGAATATTATCTGAAAGCAACTACCGTTTTGGATGTTTCCTCGCCAGATGACCTGCTTGGAATCTCAAGTGTGAAACTTCAGTTATATATCAATGATGAATCGTATGATATCAGCTCGAATCCTTATGTAAAATTGGATACAAACCGTTTTAGCGGTAATCTGAATTTCAGAATAGAAAAAGTATCAACGCCTCCGAACCCCGGTTACCCGGATGATATTCAGATCATGGGAACCTATGATGGATTTGGAATGGAAATTTATCTGAATTCAGCGAAGATCGGAGCTGAGAGCAGTCAGATACAGGGAACTGGCAAGGGATATGCGTCCGGTGAAATCTATAATCTGCTCAGGATCCAACTGGCATTTGGAGATGGAGATATCGGGACGGTCACAGTAAATGGAAAGGCAATCACATTGCCGGAAGGAACGAAGGATACAGTGGAATTCACGATTGCGCCTGCCAGTGAATATGTGATCAAAGTTACAAAGAAGCCGACGATCATACCAAGAACTATTATATGGGCCAAAGATAAAACAGGTAATAATGGATTGAAAGATTATGAGCTGTTAAAGAATGGAACGCTTGAGATCCTTGAGATCAAAAATCCGGACGGAACATCGATTGGTTTAGATGGTGTTGAGCAGGACACCAATTATGGATGGGCAAGTGTTATACCGGGTTCAGAAATTATTCTCCGGGCAGTACCGGAATATGGATATCAGCTTGGATCGATAACGATAAATGGTCAGTCTTTAACGCCTTTGTCAGATGCATCTACATTTTCATATACAATGCCGGATGAAAATGTACATATCAGCGGCATATTTACAAAGGCAGAAGATCAGGTAGAGCTTAAGACAGATAAAGTGAAAAAAGCATTGATCCAGCTTGCAGAAAATGAGATCACGTCAGGAAACAATAGACTGACGATCAAGGATGCAGTTCTCACACAGCAACAGCTTGAGGCTTTTAAAAAGGCAGCAGGTGATTATCACATCACCGGGTATTTTGATATCAAGCTGGCACAGATCCTGTATAAGAATACAGTAGCAAATTTGTGGGTAAATAATATAGAGACATTGAAGAAACCGGCAAAGGTATCCCTTCAGATAGAAGCCGACTGGGAACCTGCAAACAGTGAGCTGGCAGTTATTCATGAGAAAAAGGATGGAACCTATGAGATTATTCCTGCTTCTTTTGATGTGGCAACTAAAATGGTGATGTTCCAGACAGATGGATTTTCAAATTATGCAATCGCATATAAGAAGGTTGAGACGACAACAGAGGATCAGACAGGAGCAACGACTGAGGATCCATCGGAGGATACGACCGGGGATGTAACAGAAGCTTCAACAGAAGAAACAACAGAACCGGAAACAGAGACCACAACCGGAGAGACAACAGAAGTTACGACGGAAAATTCTTCAGAGGGCACAACAACAGACCGTACAGAAGATGGAACAGGCAGCACGACACAGAGTGGTGATGGAGATACAACAGAAGTGAAAAAAGATGATAAGACAGCATCACCCAAGACAGGAGATGATATGAATCTGGCTGTGCTTTATATTCTGCTTGCAGTATCAGGAATGGGATGTCTGTATACGATCCGAAAACGGTAATCTGGTATTGGTAACAGGTATAGTAGTAGTTCTCTTATTTGAAAAATAATGTAGAACAAATTGTGTAAATAATCTTGACTTTTATAAAATAACAGCGTTATAATAACGCTGTTATTTTATATTGCATATAAATGCAAATACTGATCAAGGTGTGGTTTATGAGAAAAGAATCAGAAGGTGTAACGGAAAATTTACTTGTCAGTGCCAGAAAGGAATTCTTACAATATGGATTCCGTGATGCCAGCCTGCGGAGAATATCGGCAGACAGTGGTGTCAGCACGAATTCGATCTATACAAGATTTGGTGACAAGAGCGGATTGTTTACGGCAATTGTAAAAGAAGCCGCAGATGAGTTAATGGCGATTTATTCTGACAGCATAAAGAAAGCAGGAGAAGCGACAGATATCAGCCGGGCGGAGGATGCCGGAGATGAAGGAACGGATCTTGTACTGGAATATATTTACAGACATCAGGAAGAATTCAAACTGATCTTCTGCTGTTCGGCGGGAACAGAATATGAGACATATTTTGACAGGCTTGCGGCAAAGGAAGAATACTATTATAAACAGTTTGTGAAGCAGTTTTCGGATGGAGGACATCCGATAGATGATTTTTTTATCCATGTATATTGCAGGAACGGATGGCAGTATGTGTATGAACTCATCACACATGATAAGAGCTATGAAGAGGCAAAAGAATTTATGGCAAATGTCAGAGCATTTAACTATGCGGGCTGGCAGGCGGTGATCGGAATGAAGTTCTGATAATAGGGACTGTTGCATGAAATACAACATGCATCAGTCCTATAAAAATAAATATAGGTTAGCAAATACTAACTTTAGTAATAGGAGGTTAACTATGAAAGAAAAGAAACAAAGCGCATTTTCCAGACTCATGGGCATAGCAGGAGGGCATAAGTATTTTACCTATGCGTCCTGTGTTCTTGCGATCCTTTCTGCTTGGATCGCATTGATACCATTTTATGATATCTGGCGTATTATGAAAGAGATCCTTGAGGTTCGACCGGATTTCGCAGATGCGACACATATCAAAACCTATGGTTGGCAGGCCGTTGGATTTGCTCTGTTTGCAATGGTTGTCTATATTGCCGCACTGATGTGCTCCCATATTGCAGCTTTTCGTGTGCAGGCAAATATGAGAACCGCTATGATGGAGCATATCATGAAGCTGCCGCTTGGCTACGTTGAGAAAGAAGGAACCGGAAAGCTCCGTAAGGTTGTAAATGATTCAAGTGCAGCAACGGAGACTTTCCTCGCACATAACCTTCCGGATAAAGTAGTTTCCGTTGCAACGCCGGTTGGACTGTTAGTGGTGATGTTCGTATTTGACTGGAGACTGGGAATTGCCAGTCTGATTCCTGCGGTTCTGGCATTTATCATGATGGGAACATTGATGATGGGACCCAAGATGGCAGAGGATATGAAGCAGTATCAGAATGCACTTGAGACCATGTCTTCCGAGGCAGTTGAGTATGTAAGAGGTATTCCGGTTGTTAAGACCTTTGGACAGACGGTGTACTCATTCAAGAAGTTCAAAGCGGCGATCGATGATTATGAGAAATGGACGCTTGATTACACCAAGGGGATGATGAAGCCGATGGTTCTGTTTACAATGTCAGCAAATGGAATCTTTGCAGCACTGATCATTGTTGCTTACATTCTGGGTGGTAATCATGTAAGTAATACATTTGTATTAAACCTGATCTTCTATATCCTGATCACTTCGGTTCTAACAACTACACTGATGAAGATTGCCTATGCAGGCGAATCCCAGATGCTGGTGGAGGATGCATTACAGAGAATGGATGATATTCTAAATGCAAAGCCTCTGGTAAATACAGAAAAGCAGGAGATACCAAAGGATGCATCGATCACGATGGAGCATGTTACATTTGCCTATGACGAAGCAAAGAAAAATGCAATTGACGATATATCCATGAAGATTCCGGCCGGCGCACATATCGCTCTCGTTGGACCATCCGGTGGTGGTAAGACGACATTGGCATCTCTGGTTGCAAGATTCTGGGATGTAAAGGATGGCAGCATAAAGATCGGTGGTGTGGATGTTAAAAATATTGACACTAAGAAACTGATGGAAGAAGTATCGTATGTATTCCAGGACAGCAAGCTGTTAAAGATCAGCATATTGGAAAATATAAGAATGGGTAGACCGGATGCGACTGACGAAGAAGTTATGCAGGCACTTTCCGCTGCTCAGTGTATGGATATCATAGAGAAGTTCCCGGAGGGGGTACATACGATGATCGGCTCCAAGGGAATCTATGTATCCGGTGGTGAAGCACAGCGGTTATCGATTGCAAGAGCATTTCTTAAGAATGCACCGATCCTGATCTTAGACGAAGCAACAGCATTTGCCGATCCGGATAACGAGCGTCTGGTTCAGAAAGCATTTGAGAATCTGGCAAAGGATAAGACGGTTATCATGATCGCGCATCGCCTGTCAACCATAACGGATGCGGACTGCATCTATGTGCTTAAGGATGGTAAGATCGCAGAGAACGGAACACATGAGGAGCTGGCTGCAAAGAACGGAATCTATACTCATATGTGGAAGGAATATAACAAATCTGTCAACTGGCAGGTAGGAAGGAAAGGTGAAACAGCATGATAGAAAAATTAAAGCACAAATATGCTCTGTCCGAAAAGGGTGCAAATGCTATGGTTCGCGCCTTTGCAGCAGTTACGATCTCCAATCTGGTGCTGATGCTCCCGGTGGGACTGTTATATCAATTAGCTTCCTACCTGTTGGAGAACCGTGTTCCAAAGGATAAACTGGCATTCTTTATTATTGGAATCATTGTAACTTTATTGTTAATTGTAATATCAACAAGTTTTCAATATAATTCGACTTTCTATTCGACCTATGTAGAGAGTGGAGTCCGTCGAAGAACACTTGCAGAAAAGTTGAGAAAGCTTCCGCTTTCTTTCTTTGGCAAGAAGGATCTTGCAGATCTGACAAATACGATCATGTCCGACTGTGCATTGATCGAGACAGCAAGCTCACACTGGATTACTGAGCTTGTAGGTGCATTTATATCTACAACACTGATCGTGATCGGTTTGTTTTTCTATAACTGGAGAATGGCGCTGGCGGCTGTATGGGTTATGCCGGTAGCATTTGCCATCGTTGGTTATTCAAAGACAGTTATGGGTAAGGTCCATGAGAAGACAATAACCTATAAGCTTGCATGTCTGGACGGGATACAGGAAGGTCTGGAAACGATCCGTGATCTTCGTTCCAATAATATGGCTGATTCTTATATGGAGGGTCTGAATAAAAAGATCAAGGATGTCGAGCATTATGCGATCGTATCCGAATTTGCAAATGCAGCATTTGTCTGCTCCGCACAGATGATCTTAAAGCTTGGTATCGGGACAGTAGCACTTGTTGGAAGTATTCTTCTGGTTGATGGCAAGATCAGTGTACTGACATTCTTTGTATTTCTATTGGTTGTAACCAGGATGTATGAGCCGCTTCAGATCTCACTTCAGAATCTGGCTGCCGTTATCAGTATCAATAAGAACTGTGAGCGTATGGATGAGATCCTGTCTCATGATGAACAGACAGGAAGAGAAAATCCGGATAATAAGGGATATGACATCGTATTTGACCATGTGGCATTCTCCTATAAGGACGGAGAACAGGTGCTTTCCGATGTCAGCTTTACGGCAAAGCAGGGTGAGGTCACAGCCCTGATCGGACCATCCGGCGGGGGTAAGACAACGGTTTCCAGACTGGCAGCAAGATTCTGGGATAACAATGCCGGTACGATCACGGTCGGCGGAATGAATGTTCTGGAAATTGATCCGGAGCAGTTATTGTCCTTGTATTCAATCGTATTTCAGGATGTTACATTGTTCAATAATACAATTATGGAGAATATCCGGATCGGTAAAAAGGATGCGACCGATGAAGAAGTTATGGCAGCAGCAAAGCTTGCAAACTGTACAGACTTCATCGAGAAGCTTCCGGATAAATGGGATACCATGATCGGTGAAAACGGTTCCGAGTTGTCCGGTGGCGAACGTCAGAGAATCTCGATCGCAAGAGCGTTCTTAAAGGATGCGCCGATCATTCTGATGGATGAAGCAACCGCATCTCTGGATGTAGATAATGAGTCGGTTATTCAGGAATCTATCTCCAAGCTGATCCGGAATAAGACGGTACTTATCATTGCACATAGAATGCGTACGGTAGATGGTGTTGATAAGATCGTTGTGTTGAAGGATGGCGTAGTTGCGGAGCAGGGGACACCTGCGGATCTGAAAGCCAGGAACGGCATCTACAAGCATATGGTTGACCTCCAGTTACAGTCTGAGCAGTGGAAATACCAGTAGAGTGGTAGTAAAAAAAATCAGGGGTTGGAGTGTATATATCTTTATTTCGCAGAGCACTTTCGTTCGATCATCATGTAACGGTACTAAGCTCCCGCTTAACAGCGGATCGCTAAGGACCGACATTCTGATAGGTCTGCTACATAAAATATATATACTCCAACCCCTGATTTTTTTTACCATACCAATCGGTGGTATTTCCACTGCTCTATGTTAGTTTTGGTTTGAATGAGAATGAGTTGCAGTTTGGGTTAAAATAGGGTATGTTGAATATAGAATCGTGCAAAATATAGAGTAATGCAGAAATTTTGAATAAAAGAATGTATAATAAATTACAGGGCTATAGGAGGTTGGCGATTATGGCGAAGATTGATACCAGGGAGATACAGATACCATCGATATTAAAGGTGGAGAAAGATCTGCTCAGACGGATCGGGGGTTATCTTGCAGATGAGGGAATCTACAAGGTTGTGATCCTGTTTGGCAATGGGTTGATCGATATGTTTGGACATACGGTGATGGAGGGTATGTCAGACAGCGGTGTTGAGGTGCTCCAATATATGGAGATGGATACCGTTCGGATCGACGATCTGGTGCAGCTTGCATTTTCATTCCCGAATACAGCACAGGCAGTGCTTGGTATCGGAGGCGGTAAGGTGGTTGATGCGGCCAAATATTGTGGCTTCTTAAGAAAACTGCCATTTATCAGTGTGCCGACATCGGCATCCAGTGATGGATTTTCCAGTGCCAGCGCATCTCTGATCGTGGGGGGACGACGCAAATCCGTACCGGCAGGGATCGCATATGGAATCTTTGCAGATATCGATGTGATAAAGGGGGCACCGGAGGCATTTCTGTTTTCCGGTATCGGTGATATGGTATCGAAGATCACGGCACTTTATGACTGGAATTTTGAAGAAGCACATGGACATGGTTCGGTAAATGACTTTGCGATGATGATATCGAAGAAGGCGGTCAACAGCTTTGTGCGGACACCATTTAAAGACATTCACGATGAACGGTTTATCAAAGAACTATTAGATTCTCTTGCCATGAGCGGTGTGGCAAATGAGATTGCAGGAGACAGTGCGCCGACTAGTGGAAGTGAGCATCTGATATCACATGCATTGGATCAGATGTTGGAACGCCCGCAGCTTCATGGTATTCAGGTCGGAGTTGCAACATACCTGATGAGTGTTGTTCAGGATCACAGATATGAGCGGATCAATACGGTATTTACAGATACAGGATTATGGGATTATGTGAAGACAGTCGGCATGAAGCGGGAAGATTTCATCCGTGCGATCGAAAAAGCACCGGCTATAAAACCATTCCGGTATACCTATCTTCACGAAGAACAGTACCGAAAGAAAGCGATAGAAGTATTGCAGTCAGACACGAAGCTGTCAGAGGTTTTACAGGCATAATTTGTGTCAGGGACGGATAAGCGAAGGAGGGAACAGTATGACATACGAACATTTTTTAGAGGAATACAGACGAAAACTCCGCACACCGGAGGAAGCGGTTTCCGTTGTAAAAGATGGTGACTGGGTGGATTATACCTGTTCACTTGGAAAGCCGGAGATCCTGGATCGGGCATTGGCGAAACGTAGAGACGAGCTGTTTGATGTTAAGATCCGTGGTAATCTGATCTCAGGGCCGATCGCAGTTGCAGAATGTGATGAGAGTCAGGAGCATTTTACTTATCACAGCTGGCATTGTTCAGCATATGAGCGGTCGTTATGTGATCGTGGACTCTGCTATTATATTCCGATGGTATTTCATAATAATGCAGCATATTATGAGTATTTTCTTAAGGTAAATGTAGTTATGCTCAGTGTGTCACCGATGGATCGGCATGGATATTTTAATTATTCGGTCAATACCGGAGTGGCAGCACCGATCGTGCGAGCGGCAGATATCGTGATCGTAGAGATCAATGAGAATCTTCCGAAGGTTCGCGGCGGTTATGATGAGTGTATCCATATTTCGGATATTGATTATATCGTGGAAGGAGAGCATGAACCGTATCCGGATATGCTGATGCCGGAGCCGACTGCAGTTGATCGTAAGATTGCGGAACTGATCATTCCTTATATCGTGGATGGAGCAACCCTGCAGATCGGTATTGGAAGTATGCCGAATGCACTGGGTGATATCATTGCGGAGTCTGATCTGAAGGATCTTGGTATGCATACGGAGCTTTGCAGTGATGCATATCTGAAAATGTATCTGGCGGGAAAGCTCACGAACAAATACAAGCAGATCGATCGTGGAAAAGGAGTATTTGGTTGTGCGGTCGGAAGCAAGAACTTATATGATTGGATTGACGATAATCCGGGAGTTGCGGCATATCCGTTAGAGTACGTGAATCGTCCCGGAGTGATCGGTGAGATTGATAACATGGTTTCCATCAATAGCTGTGTTGCTGTTGATCTGTATGGTCAGGTGGCAGCGGAGAGTGCAGGTGTCAGACAGATATCCGGAACCGGTGGACAGCTGGATTTCCTCGTTGGTGCATCTGCATCTAAGGGAGGTAAAGCATTTATCTGCATGAGTTCTGTGTACAAGGACAGTAAAGGGGTGGTTCATTCAAGAATTCATCCACAGTTTAATGGAGATATCGTTACTTCTCCAAGAAGTCAGGTTTATTTTCTGGCAACGGAATATGGGGTTGTGAATCTGGAAGGCCGTTCAACATGGGAGCGGGCAGAGGCTCTGGTATCGATCGCACACCCTGATTTCAGAGATGAATTGATCAGGGAAGCGGAAGCAAGAAAGATTTGGCGGAGATCCGGCCGGAGATAGACGACGGATGGTGAAATTGATATATGTCATATATCAGATGGTTGATAACAGGGGGCTGAATAAAAGAAAGGCGAAGATAATGGTTGTGCATAGCTCCACTTTTCTTTTATAATGGCAGTATAATAATATACAGATATAAGAGGCAGAGATGAAGATAACATTAGCGGCTACATTACGTCATTATGATAAGAAAAATTTCATAAAGGATCTTCTTGCAGGTATTATTATCATGGCAGTATCCATTCCGATCTCCATGGGATATGCGCAGATTGCCGGACTTCCTGCGGTCTATGGACTGTATGGTTCGGTATTTCCGATCTTGATATTTGCTCTGTTCTCGACATCGCCTCAGTTTATTTTTGGAGTGGATGCAGCTCCGGCAGCCCTTATTGGGTCAGCATTGTTAAGCCTTCATATAGAGAGTGGATCAGAGGAGGCAATGGCGGTAGTTCCGGTACTGACCTTCTTTGTGGCATTGTGGCTTCTGGCGTTTTATATTATGAAAGCAGGAAAACTGGTCAATTATATATCGGCACCGGTTATGGGCGGATTCATTACCGGAATCTGTACGACTATTATACTAATGCAGGTACCGAAGCTGATGGGAGGATCGGCAGGAACCGGAGAGTTTTTTGAGCTGGCAGAACATATTATAAAGACAGCCAAAGATATCAACTGGCAGTCGGTGGTACTGGGACTTGCGGCTCTTGTGCTATTGCTGGTATGTAAGAAGCTGATCCCGAAATTCCCGATGGCGGTTCTTTTGATGATAGCCGGTGCAGGCATGACATACCTGCTTCCTATAGAGGACTGGGGTGTACAGACACTTGCATCTGTTGATACCGGACTCCCACGCTGGGCGGTTCCGGATTTTAGTGTGATATCGATCCGCGAGACTGTAACGATCAGCCTGTCGGTAGCAGTCGTTATAATGGCAGAGACACTTCTGGCGGAGAATAATTTTGCGCAGAAGAATGGTTACCGGATCAATGATAACCAGGAGATTCTGGCATTTTCAATGGGGAATTTCCTTGCGGCATTTACCGGCTGTTGTCCGATCAATGGCTCGGTATCAAGAACGGCAATGGGAGAACAGTATCAGGCAAAGACACAGCTTACCGGTATCATAGCAGGTCTTTCCATGATCGTTGTTCTGGTCTGTGCAACCGGATTTATCGGTTATCTTCCGGTCCCTGTGCTTACAGCCATTGTAATATCAGCGTTGCTTGGAGCAACGGAATTTGATCTTGCGGCAAGACTCTTTAAAGTCAGCCGTACAGAATGCCTGATCTTTTTCGGGGCATTCTTTGGTGTGCTGTTACTTGGCACGATCAACGGTGTATTGATCGGCATTCTTCTTTCGTTTACAGAGATGATCATACGGACGGCCAAGCCTGCAAGATGTTTCCTTGGAATCCAGCCGGGGCATAAGCATTTCCGGGATCTGAAGGAGAGCAGCCAGATCCATGCAATCTCCGGTGTACTGATCTATCGGTTCAGCAGCAATCTGTTCTTTGCGAATATACAGATCCTCCAGAGAGATATTGAAGATCATATCACGCCTGAGACAAAGGCGGTTATCATAGATGCCAGCGGAATCGGCAGTATCGATATAACAGCGGCTGACAGGATCGCCATGTTATATCAGTCGTTAAAGGATAAGGGAATCCGTTTCTACATGACAGAGCATATCGCAGATGTGAATGAACAGCTGCGTAAGCTGGGACTTGGTTATCTGATTGAGGAAGGCTGTGTCAGACGAACAGTACATATTGCCTTAAAGGATATGGGAATTAAGCGACCATATCCATTAGAGGGTGATGTAGACAATCAACCGAGAAGTGCGTCCAGAAAGCGTGCAGATAACAGGGTTCAGGAATTTGTCTGGGCGTTTGGAGCGGAGAGTGAAGATGAGATAGAGAAGCAGATCAGACTTCAGATCGAGCATTTGAAACAGACCGGAGATGTTGATGAGCTTTTGCATGGAAGCTGGTCACATATGGAAGCTATGGATGAGGATGAATGGTTAGAGCATCTGGAAGAGCATCTGAAGGAGATCGTTCATATATCAGGTAAGGATGAGAAAACGATTGCCAGACGCTTCGAGGAGCATCGTAGAGAGATCCATGACCGTATTGCAAAGGAACATCCGGAGCTTGCGGAGAAGTTTAAAGAACGAAGACATTTGCTGGATGAGCATTTGAAAGAAAAACATCCTGAGGTTTATGAGTTGGTCGTAAAACTCCGGGAGAAAGATAATTAATAAAAATAACAAAATAATAATTCTGTCATATATTGTACTATACCTGAATATAAGAAAGGAAGAGAGCAATTTATGGCACAGTTTACCAATCAGGCACAGCTTCGCTATGGTAATTCCATAGCAAATTCCAATATAGCAGTCGGAGAACTGCTGGAGGTATTGTCAGCAAGCAAGACCGCAGTCAGAAAGACATATGGTCAGAATGATACCGTAACGTATATTATAACGATTGTAAATTCCGGTACGACTGCATTTAATGGTCTGACAGTTACAGATAATCTGGGCACATACACATTTGGAACAGAAACACTGACTCCGCTCACTTATATGGCTGATAGTGTGAAATATTATGTAAATGGAGTGCTTCAGTCAACACCGGTTGTTGTTGCAGAACCATCACTTGCAATTTCAGGACTGACAGTTCCTGCAGGGGGCAATATCACAGTTGCTTATGAGACAGAGGTGAATGCATTTGCACCGATGGATGCAGCAGGAACGATCACGAATACAGCAGTTGTATCCGGTGGTGGCATTACTCCGATCACGGTAACAGAGACGATCGGTACAGAGAGTACGCCGATCCTTACAATCACGAAGTCTGTAAGTCCGGTTCCTGTAACAGAAAACGGAACATTGACCTATACTTTCCTGATCCAGAATGCAGGAAGTGCACCGGCAGATATCGGAACCGATGCAGTGATAGTGGATACCTTTAATCCGCTTTTGTCAAACCTTGCAGTATCCTTTAATGGAACGGCATGGGCAGAGACAACAAACTATACCTATGATGAGACAACAGGAGTGTTTACAACGATTGCGGGTCAGATCACAGTTCCGGCTGCAACCTATACACAGAATCCGGCTACCGGTGTATGGACGGCGGATCCGGGTGTCAGTACATTGGTTGTAAAAGGTACGATCTAGGGATTTTCTGTATGCAGAATTGCGTTGAGCAGACAGACGAAAGTCTGTAGTGACATTATATAATATTGTAAGACTACAAAGGCGGCTGCTTCTTTGACCTGTAAGAAGCAGCCGCCTGTCTATAAATTACCCCTCATATGAATAAAGTTAACATCAAATGATGTAACAATAAAAACAATTAAATATTACCATGCTGATGTACAAAAAACCAGAAGTGGCATTTATAAAGTTGAATCTGCCACTCGATTTTCATTTTCAGAAATCAGCTTTTGTATCTCATTTCTGACAAGGGTATTATCTAAAACATAATCTTCAAAATCTACCGAGTGAAAGGTATAGGTTAAAGCATGAATAATATCCGGATCAGATACACAGATAATAAAATCCAGTTCTTTATTTGGAACAAGCAGGGCGTACTGATCCGTATATAAAAGAAATGCCCAGTTATCCGATACCGGAATTTTTTCGGTATCAAGGACAAAGAGGTTCCGGTCAAGCCGTGCTTTTAACTGTTCCAGAGCATTGATAATATCCGGCGTATCTGCTTCCACATAGAACCCGGATTCGTAAATCACATGATTTCTTGCAAATTCCCGGATGCCGTCCAGTGTGATGCCCTCACTGGCATTCATTTGCTGCATGAAATGAAAATGCTGTTTTAGGGTTTCCTTGAATTCTTCAGGAACATATTTCTCAACCAGATCATCGGTCACCATCAGGCAGGCACCGGGATGCTTCTGGATAAAGATCACTTCTTCTGCAGGAATGGATCTTGCCTGAAACTGTGGAAGCTCCTTCTGGCTGAAGCTGGAAAGAAATGGTTTCGCATGGTCAAATACGGAACATAAATCCGATAAGGCTCGGATCGGTCAACAGACAGCCTTTGTTGGCATCGGCATTTAGCAGGAGACTGGCATCATCCGTTATGATATAGAACGGGAAAAGTACACCGGAGTTCTTGCTGACTTTTTGTTCATTGGAATAATAGTAAATGTTATAGGTGATGTTGGTCCCCTTTGTAAGAATCGATTCTAACAGAGTGGCAAATCCGTCCAGTTTTTCAGTGATGTCATCCGGATTTTTTGTTTGGAAATGCAGTATCTGGGAAATTGTTGCATTTTGAAATTTCCCAGAAGTGATAAGTGAGTGAATGTTGGAAAACAGTTTGATCCGTGATGACAGGTCGAACGGAAGTGATACCTGTAAGTGATTGTTTTCTTTTTTGCTGGCGTGTATTAAGAATTTAGTCAGACCACAGATGATCTCATCCGTGGAGTGATAAAGTATAGTTCCTGTGGTAGCCTGTGACTGATCTGTATCAATCGGATTATCAGGTAGTTTATTTTGTAATTCCTGTGAGCGGGAAGGTGTCTGGTTGTTAGATGCATTGGTATCTATATATGGAGAACCAATCACCCTCAGACATTTCTCTGTGAATTTCAGGTAATGATAATTGGTCTCGCCCAGCCGTTCCAGATAAAAGGCATCATATAAAGCCATCTCATCGGTAGCAGATATATCAAGCTGGCGGATAATACTTGTAATCTGATCTTTTGTGGGAATACGTTTGCCGCTCAAGATCTGATAGAAGCTTGAACGGTCGATCCCGGTTTCATTGATCAGAGAATTTTTCGTTACGGATTGTGAATCGATGATTGAATTTAATAATGAATGAAATGACATGCAGTTATACCGGCAATAACTTTAGATTAGTAAAACATGGAAGTAAATATGTAATGTTAAGCCGATCTTCCTCCTAACAATAGTATTTACATCTGTATAGTTTAACTGAAAACGTAATATGTGTCAACATCATTGCGTGCAACAAGAGAAGACAAGTGTAGTTTTCTACTGATTCAACAAGAGCTGGGAGTATAAATCATACTGCATATTTGTTGGCTATAAGAAAAACTTATAGCCAGTCAAATATATATCCTATAACTTAAATAGGATATAATGGTTGACAACCGAAAAAACGGACGCTATAATCATGAAACATGAAAGGAACAAAACAGATAAAACATATCAACATAGTATGAAAAGTTCCTGAGAATAAATCACAGAGAATTTACAAGGAGGATAAGCATATGGGCTCAGAAAGAATCATGACAACTGCAAAGAACAATATGTGTTGCTGCCGGATGATGTGTGATTGTATGGCGTTTATTTCATATGCTTTGAACACCTGATTTGTTAGATATATAGTATTGTTTATCATATAACAAAGGGCAGTTGTCATAAGCATATGATGACTGCCTTTTGTTATGCGGCAGGATGGTATCTATTACATGGATAAAGTAGAAGACTGTCTGATTTATAATAGGAAAAGAACTTGAAAGGGGAGAACAATATGGCAATCATTCAGATCGAGCATGTGTCGAAGACGTTTCAGACCAAAGATGGAACGATCGATGCATTAAAGGATGTATCACTGAATATTGAAGCCGGCGACATTTATGGAATCATCGGAATGTCCGGTGCAGGGAAAAGTACTCTGGTACGATGTATCAATCATATAGAAGTGCCGACATCGGGAACGGTTGTAGTACAGGATAAGGAGCTTGGAGATCTGTCAGATAAAGAGCTTCGTAAACAGAGAGAACATATCGGTATGATCTTCCAGCATTTTAATCTGCTGATGCAGAAATCGGTTCTTGATAATGTATGTTTTCCGTTGTTCATTCAGGGAAAATCAAAGGCAGAGGCGAGAAAGAAAGCATATTAATTGTTAGAGATCGTTGGTTTGCGGGATCGTGCAAAAGCATATCCTTCACAGTTGTCCGGTGGACAGAAGCAGAGAGTTGCGATCGCAAGAGCACTTGCATCCGATCCACAGATCCTGCTTTGTGATGAGGCGACCAGTGCACTTGATCCACAGACAACATCGTCGATTCTGGAACTGTTAAAGGATATCAACCAGAGATTTGGAATCACGATTGTTGTGATCACACATCAGATGGCAGTTGTCCGTGAGATCTGTAATCAGGTAGCGATCATGAAGGATGGTCAGGTCGTTGAGCATGGCAGAACGATTGATATCTTTAATCATCCAAAGTCCGAAGTAGCCAGAGAGCTGTTACAGAAGGATGAAGGAAATGCCACAGAGCCGAAGTCATTAAAGACGGCTGACCGCATAAAGAATGGAACCAGAATCCGAATCGTATATACGGAGAACTCAGCATTTGAACCGGTAATTGCAAATATGATCCTGACATTTAAGGAGCCGGTCAATATCTTAAAAGCAGCGACTAAGAATGTCGGGGGCGTGGCAAAGGGAGAAATGATACTTGAGCTTCCGAAGGGTTCGACAAATGTTGCAGCGATGGAACAGTACCTGAAAGAACGGGGACTGGAGCTTGAAGAATTAAGTAACAATGTGAATGGAGGTGAGGAACATGTGGACGGAACAAATTAGAGAAATGATCTTAAATGGTATCTTAGAGACACTTTATATGACTGTTGTTTCTACATTGTTTGGATATGTATTCGGACTTCCGATGGGCGTGCTCCTCTGTATCAGCGATAAAGACGGACTGAAACCGCATCCGGTTTTGTATAAGATTCTTGATTTTATCGCAAATATCGTTCGAAGCGTACCATTCCTGATCCTGTTGATCTTATTGATCCCATTTACCAGATTTCTTCTTGGTAAGAGTTACGGATCAACAGCAACGATCGTACCGCTTACGGTAGCAGCTATTCCGTTTATTGCAAGAATGGTAGAGTCATCCTTGAAGGAAGTTGACAACGGAGTTGTTGAGGCTGCCCGTGCAATGGGTGCGGGAACGATGCGGATCATCCTTCGTGTGCTCCTTGTAGAGGCAAGAACATCGCTGATCACCGGAGCAACGATCGCGATCGGAACCATCCTTGGTTATTCTGCGATGGCAGGTGCAGTCGGAGGTGGTGGACTTGGTGATATCGCAGTCCGCTATGGATATTACAGATACCAGACAGATATCATGATCGTGACAGTTATCTTACTGATCGTGATCGTTCAGATCTTCCAGTCAGTCGGAATGCTGATCGCAAACCGATTAGACCGGAGAAAATCATAATCAGATAAACCCTGACCATGACAGCCGGATCAGTACCGGAGCGTTATTGGCGGTTTACAAACAGATGTCAGGAAAGTGCACACCGGGCATCCGATATATAAAAATGAAAAGAAAAAATAAAGAAAGAGAGGAATCTTCCATGAAAAAGACATTTAAGAAATTATTAGCACTTACATTAACAGGCGTATTAGTAGCAGGAGCCCTTTCAGGCTGCGGCAAGAAAGAAGATAAAGACAGCAAAACAGATTCAAAGACAATTACGATTGCAGCATCTGCAACACCACATGCTGAGATTCTTGAGTATGCAAAGACAGCATTAAAGGAAAAAGGATATGATCTTCAGGTTACAGTATTTGATGATTATGTAAAGCCAAATGAGGTTGTAGAAAGCGGCGAGTTCGATGCAAACTACTTCCAGCATGTTCCATACCTTGAGAGCTTCAATGAAGAAAAAGGTACACACCTTGTAGTTGCAGGCAAGATCCACTATGAGCCATTCGGTATCTATCCGGGTACAAAGAAAAGCTTAGACGAGATCGCTGATGGTGATTCTATCGCAGTTCCGAATGATACAACAAATGAAGCAAGAGCCCTTCTGTTATTACAGGACAACGGAATCATCAAGTTAAAGGATGGCGCAGGTATCAATGCAACTGTTAATGATATCGAAGAAAACCCACACAATGTAGAAATCGTTGAACTTGAGGCAGCACAGGTTGCCAGAGTTGTAAACGAGACAGCGTATGTCGTTTTAAATGGTAACTATGCACTTGCAGCAGGCTTCTCAGTAGGAAAAGATGCTCTTGCATATGAGCAGAATGATTCAGAAGCAGCTAAGACCTATGTAAACGTTATCGCTGTTAAGGAAGGCAACGAAAACAACGAAGCAATCAAGGCACTCGTTGACGTATTAAAGTCTGACGACGTAAAGAACTACATCAAAGAAACTTACGATGGAGCAGTTCTTCCTTACGAAGAGTAAGCCGCTCGCATCCCGTAATAAAATACCCTGAGACAGATATGGTGAAAAACTCATTTCGTATTCTATAAAGTTCGTGCACTGATTTGTCAGCAGTCGCCCTAACTCACCCTGACGGGTTCAGACAAGGGCTTGGTGCTGACAGTTAGCACAAACTTTATCACGAATACTACATGAATGTTTTTCACCATATCTGTTTCAGGGCTTTTTTATTACGGGATGCTAGTTGCATTTCAGCCATGTGAGCTGAATAGAATATGTGATGTTTCCTTCTTAGCTGCCTAATGGCTTTTTTGTATCATAAATTGTTGTGCTGCATTTCTACTTCCTGTAAGGAAGAGCTGCAGTTAGTAATAATAGACATAGGCAAAGCTTTACGGTGTTAGTTGGTATATACTTTAGAGCACAGACTTTAAGGAATGTATTTGCGATATTCACTTCAATTTCGTGGTTGTGAGATGCTGGTCCGTTGGTCTTTCTTGCGAGAAACAGAAAACTATAATAACAATCCAAACAAGAAAAAGGAATTAGGCAAATAAGAAGAAAAATGTTCATAGTATTTTTGTAATGAAGCTTGCGCTAACTGTCAGCACCAAGCCCTTGTCTGAACCCTTTAGGGTGAGTTAGGGCGACTGCTGACAAATCAGTGCGCAAGCTGAATAAAAAATACATGAATTTTTCTCTTATTGATCTAATGGCTTTTTCTTGTTTGGATTGTTAATAGTAATTATTCCTCGAAAAAAAGACCAACGGGCTAGCATCTTGTAATAAAATACCCTGAAACAAATATGGTGAAAAGTTTTGGGTGTATGCTATAATAATGCCGACAGGCAGCTGGGCAGTGTGGCTGCCTGTTGGGTAAATATAGGCGATAAAAGGAGCCGGTAGAGAGCGTTATGAAAAAGATTTTTATTGTGGAAGATGATAAGAGCATATGCATGGAGCTTGTTGAGATTTTGGAGAACGAAGGCTATGCAGCATCCTATCTGACTGATTTTGAACATTCGAAAGAGGAGATTCTGGCAGCGAGGGCAGATCTGATTTTGATGGATATTAATATTCCGGGCATAAATGGCAGAAATCTGTTAAAGGAGATTCGGAAGGAATCGGATATTCCGGTTATTATGGTGACTAGTCGTACATCAGAGATGGACGAGGTTCTGTCGATGAGCTATGGGGCAGATGATTATATCACGAAGCCGTATAATCCGACGATCCTGTTGCTGCGGATCGCAGCAGTGCTGAAACGGATGGAGGGAAGCCAGAATGCAGCATCCTATCGTGGAGCAGAGGTGAATTTCAGCAAAGGGACAATCCGGCTTGGTGAGAAAGAGCAAGTTCTGACGAAGAATGAGATGATCATTTTCCAACGGCTGTTAAGCAGTAAGGACAAGATCGTATCCAGAGATGAGATCATGACAGATCTCTGGGATAATGAAGAATATGTAAATGATAATGCACTTACGGTTAATATCAGCAGGCTTCGGACAAAACTTGCGGAGCTTGGACTGCCGGATGCGATCGAGACAAGAAAGAAACAGGGGTATCGTCTGATATGAGAATTTGTGAATATATAAAAGATAAAGCGGGTATTCTGATCGGTTATCTGTTATTTATAGCGGTCATGTTAATTGCTTTTCGTGCGATGCGGACACCAGGGGAGCTGACGGTGATCTTTCTTGTGCTGACAGTTTTGCTTCTGGTAACTGTCATATTAACAGACTATATAAAACGCAGACATTTCTATAATTCCCTTTATGCACATATGGAGCAGTTGGATCAGAAATATCTGGTCATGGATACGTTAGAGGAGCCGGGTTTCTATGAGGGAAAGCTGGTCTATGAGGCGTTATATGAGATCAACAAATCCATGACAGAGCATGTGAAGGAGTACCGGCAGAGTGTAGATGATTTCAAGGATTTTATCGAAATATGGGTGCATGAGATCAAACTGCCGATCGCAAGTCTGGTATTGATGTGCCACAATAATCAGGATAAGATACCGAAGAAATACGAAGATCAGGTGAACCGTCTGGATGCATATGCCGATCAAGTGCTGTATTATGTCCGGGCAGAACATGCGAGCAAAGATTATCGGTTTGATTCAGTGCGAATCAAGTCGGTTGTGAATAAAGTGGCGTTGAAGAATAAAGATATGTTGCTGGAGAGTGACATTTGTCTGGATGTGCATGACGTTGATGTCAGCGTTACGACAGATGCCAAATGGCTGGAATTCATGATAAACCAGATCATGAGCAACAGCATCAAATATATGAAGCCGGATGAGGATCGGCAGATCCGGATCTGGACGACAAAAGCAGGTGACGATATCACACTCCATATCAGAGATAATGGAATCGGAATTTCCGAAGCAGACCTTCCTCGCGTTTGCGAAAAATCGTTCACCGGCGAGAACGGACGTCGTTTTGCCAAGTCAACAGGTATGGGCTTATATATCGTAAAAGGTCTGTGCGACCAGCTAGGACACCATCTTACCATCACTTCCAAAGAAAATATCGGAACAGACGTCGCTGTAACCTTTGGCGGAAACGACTATTATCTGGTGGATGAATAAAACTATACTTTACCATGTGCCCCTTATCTGACAGACAGATAAAGAATGCCCAATGTCTTAACCTTACAAAACTGTAACCTTCTGTAACATAAGAAAAACGACACTCTCCCTTGAAAACGATATACTCACACTTGTAAACAGGAGATGAGGTGTTGACAGGATCAACAACTCTTAACTCAGTTATTAATAGAAAATGGTGTGTGGGTAAATCGTTTTAGTATTTCGTGGATGTTTTTATGGGTCTGTTGTTCTGACAGTGAGCAATCCCTAAAATCCATAGAGCAGCCGACTGAGTGTTCTGCTATCCTGTGCCATGTCGTCGGAGCAATGGTTTTATCGCGACAGAGACATGTGCAGATAGGATGGCAGAACATGAGGAAAGGCAAACGTGATTTTACGGGATGCTCACTGGTGGAACAATGGTCACAAAAAACATATAAGTGTTACCTGAACGATTTAGTCACACACCGGATAGCAAGGAGAGATAAAAGTGGAAACAATTTTAAAGATTGAGAATATCGAAAAGTATTACGGCAACAAATCCAACATTACAAAAGCCATTGATAACATTTCATTTAGTGTAGAAAAAGGTGAGTACGTTGCGATCATGGGAGCATCCGGAAGTGGAAAGACGACACTGCTTAATTGCATTTCCACCATAGACCGTGTCAGCAGCGGTCATATCTATGTAGGAAGAGATGATATCACAAAGCTTCGCGGCAACCAGTTGAACCGCTTCCGCCGGGAAGAACTGGGATTTATCTTTCAGGATTTCAACCTGTTAGATACACTGACAGCATATGAGAACATTGCACTGGCGTTATCGATACAGAACACGCCTGCGAAGAAGATTGACGAAAAGATAAAGAAGATCGCAAAGGAGCTTGCGATCGAAGAAGTTCTGAATAAATATCCATATCAGATGTCCGGGGGACAGAAACAGAGAGTGGCATCTGCGAGAGCAATCATTACGAACCCGAAGCTGATCCTTGCCGATGAACCGACCGGAGCACTGGATTCCAAATCCGCAAAGCTGTTGCTTGAAAGTCTGAAACATCTGAATGAAGAACTGTCAGCTACGATCCTGATGGTAACACATGATTCCTTTACCGCAAGTTATGCCGGTCGCATCCTGTTCATCAAGGACGGTAAAATATTCCATGAGCTTCGCCGTGGAGCAGACAGCCGAAAAGAATTCTTCAACAAGATCATAGATGTCGTAACTTTGCTTGGAGGTGACTTAAATGACGCTCTTTAAGTTATCCCTTAGTAATATGAAGAAAAGCCTGAAGGACTATGCAATCTATTTCTTCACTTTAGTTCTTGGCGTAGCGATCTTCTATATTTTTAATGCGATCGAGACACAGACGGCGATGATGAGGATCTCCAAAGATACCAGAGAAATTGTAGAGCTGATGGCAAATATCATTTCCGGTGTCAGCGTATTCATTGCATTTGTGCTTGGTTTCCTGATCATATATGCCAGCCGATTCCTGATGAAACGGCGTAACAAAGAATTTGGATTGTATCTGCTGCTTGGAATGGGCAAATGGAAGGTGTCAAAGATGCTGTTTATCGAGACACTGATCATCGGTCTGGTTTCACTTGGCGTTGGGCTTCTTTCCGGTATCGGAATTTCCCAGCTTACCAGTCTGTTAGTTGCAAATATGTTTGAAGCGGATATGTCTTCTTATAATTTTGTATTTTCAAGTTCTGCATTTGTAAAGACCTGTTTCTATTTTGCTATCATCTATGTGGTTGTGATCCTGTTTAATACGATTGCGATCGGACGCTGCAAATTGATCGACCTGTTCCAGAGAGGCAGAAGATCAGAGACTGTTAAGATGAAAAATCCGTGGATATCGGTATTCGTATTTCTCCTTTCCGTAGCAGGACTTGGATATGCATATTACCAGATCAATTCAAATACAACAGAGCTCTATATGAAAGATATCTATTTCTGTATCGGGCTTGGATGTGTCTGCACATTTTTGTTTTTCTGGTCGGTTTCCGGTATGTTGTTCCGGTTAGTTTCTTCTATGAAACGTGTTTATTATAAAGGGCTGAATTCATTTGTCATCCGTCAGATGAGCAGTCGTGTAAATACAAATGTACTGTCAATCTCGATCATTTGTATTATGCTATTTGTTACGATCTGTGTGCTGACTTCGGCGCTTACGATCCGAAATGGTTTAAATGAGGGCTTAAGGAAGTATGCTACCGTTGATGTAAATATTACCAGACAGGTAAGAAGCTCCGATTATGATGTCGCAGCCGGTAAGGGCGCAGATGAGGATGCTTATTATGATCCGACATGGGATAAGCGCGACATTTGCAATATATATAAGGAAAAAGAAATTGACTTGCCATCTATGTTTTCAGCCTATGAAGATGTGTATATATACTCATTGCCGGATTTCACATACGGGGATACGTTCAGTGAGCAGGCAAAGGGTGAGTTCCTTGGTGACCAGCCGGTGTATGGTATGATGGATGTTATGGAAAATGTCATGACAGTGTCCGATTATAATCGTGTGGCAAAGCTGTGTGGTTTTGAAACTGTGTCGATCAAAGATGATGAATACGGAGTTGTGGCAAATTACAAGCAGATGGTGAAATACAGAGATATGTCATTGCAGGCTGGTACGACGATTCAGGTAAATGGTTATGAACTGAAGCCGGGAATGAGCAAATGTCAGGCCGGTGATGTCCAGATCTCTACGCAGGCGATTAATACTGGTATCATTATTGTGCCGGATGGGGTGCTTACAGGAGTAACTCCGATCTCTGAAAGCTTGCTTGCAATCTATAATACGACCGATACGGATAAGATCATGGCGAGAAATGAATATATCAATCTGGATGACGACACGGATGTCAGGTTGAGTCTAAATACAAAAGAAAATGTAAAAGCTGCCAGTATCGGACTTGGCGCGATCGCTTCCTTTATCGGCTTATATATCGGAATGATCTTCCTGATCTCCGGTGCAGCGATCCTCGCATTAAAGGAATTGTCAGAAAGCACCGATAATGTGGAACGATATAAGATGCTTCGAAAACTGGGTGTGGATCAGAAGATGATCAACCATGCGTTATTTGCACAGATGGGTCTGTTCTTCCTGTTCCCGCTTGCACTGGCAGTCATTCATTCAATATTTGGTTTGAAATTCAGCAGACAGATTCTTTCACTGATGGGAACCGATGACATGGGAGCAGCCATGCTTATGACCATTGTTGTTATGGTTGTGATCTATGGCGGATATTTTCTGATCACCTATTTCAGTGGCAGAAAGATCATCAGTGAACAGTAGGGTTTCCTTGACGATGACAATATCTCGCGGTATAATTGGGGGCAGGATTATCGAACGAAGAAATGAAGGAGACTTTTTAAGATGAGTAGAATTATTTTAACCGGTGACCGTCCTACAGGACGACTTCACGTTGGACATTATGTGGGTTCCCTTTCTGAGCGTGTAAAGCTTCAGAATTCAGGAAACTATGACGAGATATATATAATGATCGCAGATGCACAGGCACTTACAGATAATGCCGAGCATCCGGAGAAGGTAAGACAGAACATTATCCAGGTTGCACTTGATTATCTGGCATGTGGGATCGATCCTGAGAAATCAACGATCTTCATTCAGTCCATGGTTCCGGAGCTGACAGAATTATCTTTCTATTATATGAATCTCGTTACAGTATCTCGTGTACAGAGAAATCCTACTGTAAAATCCGAGATCAAGATGCGTAATTTTGAAGCAAGTATCCCGGTTGGATTCTTCTGCTATCCGATCAGTCAGGCAGCAGATATCACGGCTTTCCGTGCAACAGAAGTGCCGGTTGGTGAAGATCAGCTTCCTATGCTGGAACAGTGCAAGGAGATCGTTCACAAATTCAATTCCGTATATGGCGAAACTCTGACAGATCCTGAGATCGTACTACCGTCTAACAAAGCGTGTCTCAGACTTCCGGGTATCGATGGAAAAGCAAAGATGAGCAAATCTCTTGGCAACTGCATTTATCTTTCCGATGAAGCAGATGAAGTTAAGAAGAAGGTTATGTCCATGTATACAGATCCAAATCATATCCGTGTAGAGGATCCGGGACAGATCGAGGGCAATTCCGTATTTACATATCTGGATGCGTTCTGTTGTCCGGAGCATTTTGAACAGTTCCTGCCGGATTATAAGAATCTGGATGAACTGAAGGAGCATTACAGTCGTGGTGGTCTTGGTGATGTTAAGGTGAAGAAGTTCCTGAACAATGTATTACAGTCAGAGCTTACACCGATCCGTGAACGTCGTAAGATGTGGGAGAGCCGTATTCCGGATGTTCTTGACATCTTAAAGGCAGGAAGCGAGGCTGCACAGAAGAAAGCAGCAGCAACTCTTTATGATGTACGTTCTGCTATGAAGATCAATTACTTTGATGCAGACGGGCTGGAGAATGATTATAAATAAAATTGACAGACATAAGAGGACGGTCGTGAAAACGGCCGTCCTTTTGTCGTACAGCAAAAAGTTGGAAAAGTTGCAAAAATGGGGCATAATAAGGTTGGAAAAGTTGCAAAAATAAGGCATAATAAGGTTGGAAAAGTTGCAAAAAATGTTCCTGGATCGGATGAAGTTAGAGCGAACGATATATAAACTAGATCTGATAGGTTTACAGGGGTAAAATAAATATATGGGGAGACACCGGATATGAAAAAGACGATTTTATTATTAGGGGCAGTTGGAGTGCTTATGATGACAGGGTGTGCCGATGAAGGTATCACGACAGATTATGGAGAATGGGTAGCTACATCCGAATACAGTATGGATGGAACAACTGAGAATTACCGGACAATGGAAGCAGATGCGACAGCGGAGAAGACAGAAGCAGCATCAGAAAAAGAAGCGGGGGAAAGTTCAGATCATATGAATACACAGAAAAAAGACAGCACAACAGAAAAGACAGATGGGACAGAGGAAACGAGATATTCGTGCGAAAATTATACATTTTATAGAGTAAATGATGATGTGGACCTGGCAGGCAGTTATTTGTTGTTAAATGTGTATGAGGACGAAGCACTTGCAGAATATCATGGCCTGTTCATTGGTCAGATCGTTACATTATTTGGCGATAAGGAGACAACCGAGAATAATGAGGAGTTACTGGACTATACGATCGCGGCAGAAGATAAGGATGGTAAGGTGATCTATCTGACTTTATATTATGGGGCGTCAGGACCGGCGATCGGTGGCTTTGATGGTGACGAATATATGGCGGCTGCAGAAGAGCTGGAGAAGCTTGTCAGAACGACAGAGCCGATTGACTATGAGTGCACCAGTGTCTATGAGGATCTCGGCATGACGATCCGAATGGGAACCAGAAATGGACGGGGTTTTTATGAAACCGAGATGCCGGAAGGTATGGAAGACTTTTATAATGATATGTATTAATGAAAGACAATCGGATAAAAAGAAAACTATATGAAACACATACAATAAGGTATAATGAATACAGACAGATCAACCCATATGTAAGACAGCGGTTTTATATATGATAAAGATCTGACAATGTGCCAGGATGTTACGCCAAATACATCTGAGGGGCGAAGCATGATGTATGCAATAACCTGGAATAATTCCGGAACAAAGATGATCCAGGTAGGAATAGAACCGAAGCGCCTGATTGATGAGATGAATCAGAATCAGATATCGGTAGTTATTTCCAATATGCCGATGTATACAGGCATCAATATATTTGTTGCGGATAGTGGAGCTGGCAAAATCCTTGGAAGTACAAAAGCAGCAATGGTTGGTAAAACGCTGAATGATGTCGGTATATCCCGGGATAAGGTTACTGAACAGGCAGATGTCCCTGCAATATGCTACAGGAACATAGATGGTATTGTGAGCCGGTGCGCTTTCGACCGGACAGATGACTATATCGTTGTGGTTACCTGCAATTTACTTTCGAATATAAAGACAGATGTTATCATAATGGTGATTATGATCGTGTATTTCATAATTGCTGCGAAAGGCAGTGGGAGAATTTTGAGGAACTTGCAGAGCAGGCGGATGAGAGAATGTATGTCTGTAAGGCAGAATACTACAGTAAAAAGGGAGAAGACCAGAGAAAATTGCAGGCGGCACATAATGCACTTACAAAGCTATATACTAAAGTACTTATCATTAATCTTACACAGAATTCATATCAGATTGTAAGTATTGACAGAGAAAGCTTAAAGAACAGTGTGTTTTCGGCAAAGCTTTCAGACTGGTTTGAGACATTTGCAAATTCAGATGAATTGCATCCGGATGACAGACAGGCATTTTTGCAGAAGACTGCACTTCAAAATCTAAAAAAGAATATCAATGGCACCGGAAAGTCATACAGCATCATATACAGGAGAAAATATGGCGAAGAGTATAAGGATACAATGATGGAGATCCTGGCTGCGGAAGACTATACGGATGATAGTCAGGTATGTTACCTCTGTGTAAGATGTCTTGGTTAGTGTAAAAATTGTTAGAAAATTTTTCTAATTTCAAGAAAATTCTGTGAAATGGCTTGTATTTCATACTTCCTGCGGTAAAATATAGATAGGAACAACGGAAAAGTTGTGCCGAGTTAAAAGTGGGAAGGAGACTGATATGAAAAAAAGAAGTCATTTATTTGTAACCAGAGAAATCATAGAACAGGTTCCACAGAACAAAAGGAAGTGGTTATTGTTAGGCAGTATTCTGCCGGATATATTGGTTCATACCTATATTAAGAAGCATACCTGGAAAAGTTCATTTGATAATACAGTGAACCGGATACAGAAGCTGGAAGAAAAGGGGAAGAACAGCAGATATTCTTTCCTGAAACTCGGATATGTACTTCATTATGTGGAGGATTTCTTCACATATGCGCATAACTCCATTTTTGAAGGCGGATTTTCTGAACATGTTGCATATGAAAGTGGATTTCAGAAGTTTTTATTTGGACATGGACATGTAGAACAGGAAGAAACGAGCCGGATCGGGGAAATGGTTCATTCCGTGGAGGAAGCGGTCGAGTATCTGAAGAAAAAACATGCACTGTATATGACGGAGGCCGGAGATAATGAAACGGATGCACGCTATATTCGGAATGCATCAAAAACCATCGGTACGTTTCTGGTACGGGCATTTGCCATGAACAGTGTGGCAGCAGAGGAGTATGTTCCGGCATACGCACTTGCTCCATCCTATCGAAAATAAAAGGCAGAGCAATCTGATATAAAAGGATAATTATGACTGCCAATGAAAAATATGAAGTCACCTGATACTTTGCATTGTATCAGGTGACTTTTTATCTGATGTGTTCGGCAATCACGGATACCACGATTCCCAGAACCGCGGAAAGCAGGATCAGAGAGATCGCTGACAGCTTCTGCTTCCATTTGCGCCGGATGAAGAAATGGATTCCTGCAAGCAGGCACAGAATAATGATAGCAGGGATATTCACATCATATTCGGATAAGCTGACATACCCGGTAGACTTTAACAGCATGTTGATTCCGGTTGCAAGGATCAGGGCCAGGATAACCGGTTTGATGCCATACAGAAAGCCCTGCACGTAGGTATTTTTCGTCAGATTTTTTATAACTGCGGCAATTAATAATATAATGAAAAAGGACGGCGTGATGACACCGAGAGTAGCGACGATACCGCCCGGAAGTCCTGCCTGCGTCGATCCGACATAGGTCGCCATGTTGACTGCGATCGGACCCGGTGTAGATTCGCAGACACCGATAAAATTGTAAAAGGCATCTTCACTCATCCAGTTATGGCGGATGACAGCATCCTGGATCAGCGGTATCATGCCGAAGCCGCCTCCGAAGCTGAACAGTCCTACTTTAAAGAATTCAATAAACAATGTCAGATATATCATTTGTCTGCATCCTCCTTTCGGATCCTTTTAAAAGAGGTACAGAAAATTCCGATGATGCCGCCTGCGAGGATCAGAAGAATTGCATTAACGGATTTGGAAAGCAGTTCTCCGATCACCATGATTATAAAAGTAACTACAAATACAAGAACCGGTATTTTTTTTCGGTCGAGTGTTTTCATCATGCTGATTCCGGTTGTAAGGATCAGAAAAGCAACGGCACATTTAATGCCAACGAAGGCATATGCTACATATTTATTTGCAATGAAAGCATCAAAAAACAGAGAAATGACAAATATAATAATAACGGATGGGATACAGACACCGAGGGTGGCTGCCAGACTTCCGCGGATGCCTCTTTGTTTATAACCGACAAAAGTAGCGAGGTTGATCGCCAACGGCCCGGGCGTTGATTCAGCGATCGCAATCACTTCGATCAGTTCGTCTTCCGTGAGCCAGTTTCGTTTTGCAACTACTTCTTCCCGGATCTGTGCGATCATCGCATAACCGCCGCCAAATGTAAATAATCCGATTTTGAAAAAATTAATAAATAAAGAAAATAACATATCAAATCCTCCAGACAGGAGTATAACACAGAATCAAACTAAACTTTAAATAAAATTTTCAAATATCACTGTACATATAGGAAAAAGATGTTACAATCAAGATTGACGCTATAATAAAGTGAGCGTTTTATGCACAAAAAGTATGTATAATATATAGCCGAAGTCGGTGGAGGTAAGTGATGTTTAAGCAACGAGGCGCGAAGAAAACGGGTCTTAATATATTGATCATAGGATGCGGTAAGGTCGGAACGGCACTGACCAGACAGTTATGCAAGGAAGGGCATGATATAACAGTCATTGATAAAAATGCGGATAAGGTTGAGATGAACGTCAATCAGTATGACGTTATGGGAATCTGCGGAAATGGTGCAAGCTACAGCGTGCTGATGGAAGCCGGTGTGGAGAATGCCGATCTTGTGATCGCGGTAACAAATTCTGACGAGCTGAACCTGCTTTGCTGTACGATCGCAAAACAGGGACGTGACTGCGCAACGGTAGCGCGTGTCAGAAATCCGGACTACAGCAAGGAGATAAAATATCTGAAAAAGAGTCTGGGACTTACCATGGTCATCAATCCGGAGCTTGAAACAGCAACGGAGGTTGCGCGTGTACTTTATATGCCGACAGCTCTGGAGATCAATTCCTTTGCACATGGTCAGGCAGAGATGACGAAGATCAAGATTCCGGAGCATAATATGTTAGACGGACTGTCTGTGGCACATCTTGGTCAGCAGCTTATGGATCGAGCGAAGAATATCAATATTCTGATTTGTGCGGTTGAAAGAGATGGAGAAGTCTATATTCCATCCGGTCATTTTAAACTGCATGCAGGAGATGTTCTTTCGTTTGTAGGATCCCGTCCGATGAGCCGTGCATTTCTTGATTTTATCGGATTCAAGACAAATCGTGTCAGTGATGCGATGATCGTCGGCGGTGGTGACGTTGCATATTATCTTGCAAGTCAGTTGATCAATATGGGAATCAATGTAAAGATCATTGAGAAAGAGAAGGATCGTTGTGAGCGACTCAGTATTCTGCTTCCAAAAGCAGTTATTATCAATGCAGACGGAACCGATCAGGACGTATTAAAGGAAGAAGGCTTAAGCAATGCAGAATCCTTTGTTGCTTTAACCGGGATTGACGAGGAAAATATCCTCCTGACACTGCATGCCAGACATGTTTCGGATGCAAAGACCATCACGAAGATCAATCGTAGTAATTTCAAGGAAATAATTAATAATCTGAACCTCGGAAGTGTATTTTATCCGAGTTTTATTACAGCGGAGACTATTACTGCTTATGTTCGTGCGAAATCAAATACACGTTCCATGAACAGCAGTGTGCAGACGTTATATCATATGTTTGATTTCCGGGTAGAGGCGATCGAGTTCCGTGTGGATGAAGTATCCGAGGTAACGGGTAAGCCACTGATGGATCTGAAGTTAAAGAAGGATGTGCTGATCGCGTTTATCAATCGAAACGGTACGATCATTACACCATCCGGTCATGATACGATCGAAGTCGGGGATACCGCTATGGTAGTAACGACCCATACAGGATTTAATGATATCAGGGATATTCTGGTATAAGTAACGAGTATTTTTGTAAAAGGGAAAATAGGAAGCTATGAATCGGTCAATGATTTTATACGTAGTCGGACATGTGGTCATGCTGGAGGGGGTTATGCTTCTTCTGCCATGTCTGGTTTCGTTGATTTATCAGGAAAGTGAAGGAATTGATTATCTGGTGATGGCAGTTATCTGTATGCTGCTTGGAGCCATCATTGTAAAACATAAACCTAAAGTAAATGTATTCTATCTGAAAGAGGGTTGTATCGCTACAGCATTGAGTTGGATAGCACTGAGTATATTTGGTGCACTTCCAATGTGCATATCAGGAGATATCCCATCTTTCACAGATGCGTTATTTGAGACGATCTCCGGTTTTACAACCACAGGAGCCAGTATCTTAAACGATGTGGAAGTACTATCACGGACGACGTTGTTCTGGCGAAGCTTTACACACTGGATCGGTGGCATGGGTGTGCTGGTGTTTCTGCTTGCGGTATTGCCGCTTAGTGGCGGATCAAATATCAATCTGATGAAAGCAGAGAGCCCGGGACCTTCTGTTGGTAAGCTTGTACCGAAGATCAAGTATACGGCGCGAATATTATATGTTATCTACATTGTATTAACGGCTATAGAGATCATCTTGTTAATAGCCGGGAAAATGCCGGTATTCCATGCATTCTGTACCGGATTCGGAACAGCGGGTACAGGTGGATTCGGAACAAAGAATGATAGCTTTGCCAGCTTTTCGCCATATCTGCAGTGGGTGGTAACGATCTTTATGATCTTATTCGGCGTGAATTTTAATGCATACTATCTGGTTTTATTTGGCAATATCAAAAAGGCATTGAAGATGGAGGAGGTGCGAACCTATTTCCTCATTATTGTGGCAGCGATCGTAGTTCTTGTATTGAATCTGATTCATACAATGGATGGATTCTGGACAGTACTCCGTCATGCATCGTTCCAGGTCGCTTCGATCATAACAACAACCGGATTCTCCAGTGTGGATTTTGACCTGTGGAACCAGACATGTAGGACGATACTGGTTATTCTGATGTTCATTGGTGCATGTGCAGGCAGTACCGGTGGTGGTATCAAGGTATCCCGATTTATCATCGTGGTAAAAAGTGTGATAAAAGAGTTGAATTCCTATCTGCATCCAAAGAGTATCAAGAAGATCAAAATGGACGGCAAGCCGATAGAGCATGAAGTGGTACGTGCGGTAAATGTATATTTTATAACATTTATCATCCTGTTTACAACATCCGTACTGCTGATCTCCTTTGAGGGAAAAGATATGACATCAAACTTTACTGCGGTTGCGGCAACGATCAATAACATCGGACCGGGACTGGAGCTGGTAGGACCAACGAAGAATTTTAATGTATATGGTACATTTTCCAAATATGTGTTGATGTTCGATATGCTTGCCGGAAGACTGGAGCTGTTCCCATTGCTCTTGTTGTTCTATCCGCCGGCATGGAAAGAATTACTGGCGGTCAGACGCAGAAAATAACAGGCCAATTAATGACTGGATATATGCTGTACATGATATTAAAATGTGCTGTAGCAGGTTCAGGAAAACAAATCCAGATAACTGCGTACCTGAAATGCGGTCATCAGTTCAAAACGAGTGGACGGATCATCTAAGGCAAGATGTAAGTCCTCTCTTAATATACGAACACGATAATTGACGGTGTTCCTGTGACAGAACAGGGCACCGGCGATTTTTTGTATACTGCCATCACAGAGCAGATACTGATAGAGCGTTTCCAGATAATTCGTATGGTGCTGCTCATCGTATGTAATGATGGATCCCAGAGTATCGTTTACATATTCTCTAAGAACATCCATATCACTTACAGATAAAAGAAGCTTATAGAATCCCATATCATCGAAGAAGAACAGGCTACTGTTCTTTTTTTGTGCCATCAGGGCGGCGCACTGTCCCTGTAAAAATGCCTGACTTAATCCGGTCAGGTCTTTGGTTGGCGCACTGATTCCGATATACATGGAAGTTGTTCCGGCAGATTCTCCCATATGATACAGAAGCCGGCTAAGCTCCTGTTCGAGCCGTTCATTTGACCGCGCGGGGCAGATCAGCAGAGTATAGTTGGTGCCGTTGACAAATGTATATGGCAGATTATAGATTCTGACCAGACGTGTCAACAGATTCTGAAGAAAACTTCCGGCGGTGTTGGCATAAGCGGGTGGGGTGGAGAAACGATCGGAGTGTGGGATAGAGGTATTTGTCAGTGCAATGGATGGTTCCACGGATGCTGTAGCTCTCAGATCTGATATATATACGAGATGGTATTGTGCATCTCCCTGAAAACCATGTTCATATAAGACAGGCAGGCTGATCTCCATCAGGGCTTTGTCATTTGGGTGAAGGATCACGCGCGAAAGTGCAGTTGAGATAGCCTGACTGGTCTGTGTATCGTCAAATATCCGATTGTAATAATCGTGCGTAATATCGAAGATCCGTGTCTCCCATGGCATAAGAAAGAGCGGGTAATGCTTCCGGTCGCACAGCATACGGATACGGTCGGAGATATCGGAACGGTTCAGGTGCCCCCCAATATTGATAATAAGGCCGCAGGTTTTATGTTCGATCAGCCCTTTGATGAAGTTATATAACCAGTATTCATTTCCACACAGGACGCCGGTCGTAATGATCAGTTCACCGCCGTGCAGGAATTCCAGTGTGCCGGGATCTTCTGATATATAGACCCAGTTCATGAGGTTATCCAGCCCTTCTTCTCCTGCGATCAGATCCAGTCCATAGGTGCTTTTTGTCTCTTTATATAAATCTCTTAATAATATTGCCATGTTTAAGATTCCTTTCTTGGCAGCGTTTGATAATTATTACTCGTCTATGGATAAGAAGTCAGTTTGACCCAAATGTGATATGTGTGTATTGAGTCGGTTGCAGCTTGTTGCTTTGAAGCAGTTTGATTATGACTGTCCGAAATATACTTAATTATATAAGGCGTTTGCTGGCTGTTACTTAATATATTAAACCATTGATTTGTGCTGCTTTTTACAATAATTCAACAATATCATAGAAAATATGTGCCTGTCAAACATATATTTGTGCTAACAGCACAAAGCGGGGCGGAAGTTTTGTGCTGGCGGGATATGGTGATCGGTTTTTATGAATGGCATACTGTAGAAAATTTACAAGAGCAAATAAATGAACGGCACAGATATAAAGGCCGTCCGTATAAGAAGATGGAGGATGATACATATGTTAAGAACAGATTTACCGGAAATAATAACAGAGACTTTACCCGGTCCTAAGGCACAGGCAATTATAGACAGAAGAGCGCAGGCAGTTCCAAATGCGATCCGTTGTGGATATCCGGTTGTTATAGAACGAGGTGAAGGCGCCATGATCGAGGATGTCGATGGCAACAAGTTCTTGGATTGGATCGGTGGTGTCGGTGTATTGAATATCGGATTTTCCCAGCCGGAAGTCGTTGAAGCAGTAAAAGCACAGGCAGATAAATATTTTCACGGCATGTTCAATGTTGTAACACATGAAGGCTATGTAGCACTTGCAGAGAAGTTATCCGGCATTGCACCTGTAAAGGGCGACAGCAAGAAAGCATTCTTTGCAAATAGTGGAGCAGAAGCAGACGAGAATGCCGTTAAGGTAGCAAAGGCATATACAAAACGTCCGAATATCATCGTATTCTCCGGTGCATTCCATGGAAGAACACATTTTACAATGGCAATGACATCCAAGAAAGCATATGCAAAGGATATGGGACCGTTAGCAGCCGGCGTGTTCCGTGCACAGTTCCCATATTATTATAGAAATCCGGAAGGAATGCCTGAGGATAAGGCAGTTGATTACTATATCAAATCTATCTACGATGTATTTGAACAGTGTGCAGCAGCAGACACGATCGCAGCGATCGTTGTTGAGCCGCTTCAGGGCGAAGGTGGTTTCATTCCTGCTCCGATCGAATGGGTAAAAGCAGTTCGTAAGATCTGTGATGAAAATGGTATCCTGCTGATCGCAGATGAGGTACAGAGCGGTTTCTGCAGAACCGGTCGTATGTTTGCTTCTGTTTACTGGCAGGAGGCAGGTGTAGAGCCTGATATCATCGCAACAGCAAAATCCATTGCAGCAGGTGTTCCATTGTCGGCAATTATTGCAAGAACTGAGGTTATGGATGCAGTTCCGGCAGGAACGATCGGTGGAACCTATTGTGGAAATCCACTGGCATGTGCCGCATCCTTAAAGACGATCGAGATTATGGAGAGAGATCATCTGGCAGAGCGTTCCTGTGAGATCGGTAAAAAAGTGACAGAGCGTTATCTGGAAATGCAGAAGAAATATCCGGTTATCGGTGATGTCAGAGGACTTGGCGGTATGATCGGTATCGAATTCGTAAAAGATCAGGAAACAAAAGAACCGGATGCAGCATTTACATCTGACCTGATCCAGACTTGTGCGAAGAAAGGTCTGTTAGTAGAAGGCGCAGGAACTTACAACAATGTAATCCGTTTCCTTGCACCGCTTGTCATGACAGATGAGCAGCTTGCAGCCGGTCTTGATATTTTTGAAGCATCCATCAAAGAATGTCTGAACCACTAAAGAAATCTTAACATAAACAAAACAACAATCCTTATATATATGAATCGCACAAACAACCGCTGTGGCGAGACAATCCCTAGGGTCAATCCCTAGACGCTGTCTTACCATAGCGGTTATTTTTATATTCCCCTCTGGTTCCTAGCGGTATGGATATTCATGATGTTGTGAGGCAAATTATTATCTGGTATCCCCTCTGACTGGCAATTGGTATGGTTATCCATGACATTGTGAGTATTTCGTCGTGAGATGCACATTGGCAGCGAATGCGGGCGCATGTCTGAGTCCGTAGGACGAGTTTGCGCAGGAGCATGAGCGAATCAGCCATGTGCATCGAACAGAAAACGGAACAAGTCATGATAACCATACCAATTGCCAGTCGGAGGGACTGCCTTTAAACAAATCTTAACGCCTCTGCAATAGAGATGATGGCATTTTGATGCATTTGGATGCTATAAACATGGAGTAAACTCTGGAAAAAGGAGAATTATGTAAAAAGACGGGAGGTATGTAGGGAAAATTGAAGAAATTGTGGCTTAGAATAGTATTATTCATAGCAGGATTTGCAGGAGTATTCATATTTCTGTATCCATTTGTTACGAAGGGGATTAAAAACATAGGAAATCTTACGGGAGTTGTTCTTGGTATCTGCCTGATCTTATATGCGGCATGGTTCCACAGGGTGAATTGCCGGGTGAAAAAATGGCTGACCCGGACTACCGGAAAAGTAATATGCGGGATCGTTTTGCTGATTGTATTAGTTGCAGTTGGATTTGCGGCAGCAGGAACGATATGCATGGTACGGGCATCGAAGACAGCACCGAAGGATGAAACTGTCATGATCGTGCTTGGCTGTGGTGTAAATGGCGACCGACCAAGCCTGATGTTGACGGAACGCTTAGATGCAGCGTATGATTATCTGAATACACATGAAGAGGTTGTGGGTATTCTGTCCGGAGGACAGGGAAAAGGTGAGAATATCAGTGAAGCGGAGTGCATGTACCGGTATCTGACAGAAAAGGGAATTGCAAAAGAACGTTTATATAAGGAAGAACGGTCAACTTCGACCAGAGAGAATCTTCTGTACTCAAAGAAGATCATGGAAGAGGAACATCTGGATTTCCGGGTCATTATTGTAACAAATGAATTTCATGAATACCGGGCATCTGTTATCGCAGAACATACAGGTATAACACCATCGGCGGTGTGCGGGAAAACAGCGTGGTGGTTACTGCCAACTTATTATCTGAGGGAGCTTTACGGAATCGTCTTTGAATGGATTTTTTAGATAGCTTAAACAAAAAACTTAAGAATCTTAAAAATTTGGATACAAAATGGATGTAATTTTTTGATATAACCTGACTTAACAAATCTTAACAACACCTGACGCATACTTGAATTATAGATGCAAATGCTATAATGTGTGGATGGTTATTGAAAATTAAAATCAGGACATATTGGAAAAAGAGAGGATATGGTTATGATTTTAGACAATGACAAAAGAATAGATGAAAAGATAAAAGGTGCTATGCAGCCTGAAAATGCAGAGAAGATACTGATCGTTGATGATGAAAAGGATATAAGAAAGCTGGTTGGAATCTATCTGAAGAGACAGGGATATCAGATTCTGGAAGCCGAAAACGGAAAACAGGCGATTGATCTGGTGAGAGAGAATTCCGATATCGATCTGATCATTATGGATATTATGATGCCTGAAATGTCAGGAACTGAGAGTTGCTCTGCCATTCGAGAATTTTCATCTGTTCCTGTGCTGTTTTTAACAGCCAAGACGCAGGAGCCGGATAAGAATGAGGCATATGATACAGGTGGAGATGATTTCTTAAGCAAGCCATTTGAACAGAGTGAACTGGTTCGAAAGGTGAAAGCACTTATCCGTCGGTATAATATATATAAAGGAAGAGAGGATAACAATGATGGTATTCTCCGAGTCGGAGCAATATCGATCGATCCGTATAAACGTGTTGTGACGAAAGACAATGAAGTTATCCATCTGACGGATAAAGAATTTGCATTGCTGTTTTTCCTTGTGAAGAATCGTGGAAGATCCTGGAATCTGGATGAATTATATGAGAACATCTGGCAGGAAAAATATCTTCCGTCCTCATCAAATACGGTTATGGTACATGTATTAAGACTTCGGCAGAAGATCGAGGATAATCCGGCACAACCGGAAATCATCAGAACCATATATGGAAAGGGCTATCAGGTGGATTAACAGCCGGTAGAAAGTATGCGGTATGAAGGACAGAGCAGAACAGAAAAGATTTGAAAAAGATGCAGAAAAAAGGCTTACATTAAATACAAAGCTGATTCTTGTAATAGCAGGAAGCCTGTTGCTTGCGGTCGTATTGTTCTTTATCTGGCTGAAGACAACCGTATATGTGATTGATAAGAAATATCTGAACGAGGCAACTGTAGCACGGAGAACGGAAGAAAAGATTGACCGTTTCTCTGATTATGTCAGTAAGAATAAAGTTAAATCCACAGATATGAATGCTATTCTCAGTTGGCAGCGGGAAGAGGGAAGTGTATATCTTCTGGTTTACCAGAATGAGAATGTAATATATGATTCAACAAAGCAAAAAAGACGAACCATGGTGGAACGTTTTTTTAATAAAATATCCAATGGGAATCAGAAAGGCAGAAAGCTTGCAGAGTCTGAAGAAGACAAAAGGCAGATGCTGAATAACATCAAAAGCAAACATTTGCTTGAGATTTATCGGAAGAAAGCAGAGTCAAAAAAACAGGAAGAACGATCAGATCAGAGTATCTTCGATGATACGTCCTCTACGGAGACGGATTATACAGAGACGATTCCGTCCAATGCTTCGGATGTGGAAGACTTTGCATCCCAGTATGGCAGTTATGCATTCTATTCGGTTCGTTTTGAAGATGGATTATATGATGTCTGCATCGTAGATTATTCCGAGAAAAAGGTCTATTACATATGGGTGACGATAGGCTTTCTGGTATGTTCATTTATATTTATGTTGTTGGTTATGCTCTATAACGGCCGGGTAGTAAGGCGTGTAAAGAGATTGACACATGAGGTGTCAAAGATCAAGAAAACAGATATCAATGCGACGATTACGAAGTCGGGACATGACGAGATCCTGACACTTGCTGAGAATATAGACAGCATGAGAAATTCGATCATTGATCAGATGAGTAAGGAAAAAGAAGCATGGCAGGCGAATCGGGATCTGGTCACAGCGATGGCGCATGATATCCGGACACCGCTTACGGTGTTAAGCGGATATCTGGATCTGCTTGAGACAGGGGAATTTGAATCTGACGAAGAGTACAAACAGTATGTTGATATATGCGTTGCCAAAGCAGGACAGTTGAAAGATCTGTCAGACAAGCTGTTCCGATATTTCTTCGTTTATTCTGGGCATACCGATGAACTGAAAATGGAAGTTTATCATGCAAAGGAGTTTTTCCGGCAGATGATCGGAGAATATATGTGCCTGCTTGAAGAAAAGGGAATCACTTTCCGGATCACAACAGAGGACAATTCACCGCTGATAAAGATCGATGCCCCATATCTGAAACGATTGTTTGATAATATATTTATAAATATAAGAAAATATTCTGATTACAGCAAGCCGGTAGATATCACATATCACACAACCGAATCGAAGGTAGAGCTGGTGATCAGTAATTATATAAATAAAAACAGAAATGAAGCTGAAAGTACCAGAATTGGACTCAAAACCTGTGAGAAGATCGCACAGGAAATGGAAATAGAGTTTTCAGCAAATGAGAAAAAAGACAGATATACAGTCAGGCTGATATTTGTAATTGTAAAGTAAAGGAGGTCCAGAGATACTCTGGAACAGATGTCTATGAAGAATGTACTGGAATTTATTGAAAGATCAGCAGAAAAGTATCCGGATAAGTTGTCTGTAGCCGATATAAACGGCGGTTTGACTTATAAGGAACTGGAACAGACAGCAAAACAGATTGGTGCATGGTTGTATCAGGGACTTGGCGGATGTAAGAACCGTCCGGTTGTCGTACTTCTTGATAAGGAACCGAAGAGCGTTGCGGCTTTTATGGGAGTTGTGTACAGTGGGAATTTTTATGTGGTTATAGATGCAGAAATGCCGGTAGACAGAGTGAATAAGATCTTAAAGGCATTGCAGCCGGAAGCTGCTGTAACAGACAGCAAGCATCTGGATAAGGCTGCAGAGTTACAGGTTGAGACAGAGGATGGTCAGGGATATGGACTTAAACTCTTTAATATGGATGAGCTGGATCAGACTATAGAACAGAGCTGCCTTGCAGATGTCAGAGCACATATGATCGATACAGATCCGGTATATGCATTATTTACCTCAGGTTCAACAGGTGTTCCGAAGGGGGCTGTTATATCACATGCGAATATCCTTTCCTATATTACATGGTATACGGAAGCATTTGATATTAACGAGACGACAATATTTGGTAATCAGACGCCGTTTTATTTCAGTATGTCAGTCTCGGATTTATATAGCACATTGAAAAATGGTGCAACATTGTATATAATACCAAAAGCTTATTTCTCGTTCCCGATCAAGCTTATGGAGTTTCTGAATGAGAAAAAGGTCAATACGATCTACTGGGTTCCGTCGGCACTTTCGATCATTGCAAACTATAAGATGTTTCGGTATGCTGAGCTTCCGGAGTTGAAAAAAGTATTATTTGCCGGTGAGGTTATGCCGACCAGGCCATTAAATTACTGGATCGAGAATCTGCCGGATGCCATGTATGCCAATCTGTTTGGCCCGACAGAGACGACGGATATCTGTACTTATTATGTGGTAAACAGAAAGTTCCGTGATGATGAGCCGCTTCCGATGGGAAATGCATGTAACAACTGTGATGTATTTGTACTTGGTGAAGATGGCAAGGTGGTTTCACCGGAGATCAATCCTGAGACAGGCTTCAGTGCAGAAGGAGAATTATATGCCAGAGGTTCATTTGTCGCTCTTGGATATTATGGAAATGCAGAAAAGACAAAGGAAGCATTTGTTCAGAATCCGTTGAATCCGAATTATCCGGAGCTGATCTATAAGACCGGAGATCTTGTCAAATATAATAAATATGGAGAACTGGTCTATATCTCAAGAAAAGATTATCAGATCAAGCATATGGGCTATCGTATCGAGCTTGGTGAGATCGAGGCGGCTGCCGGTGCAATCGAGGGTATCAGAAGTTACGCATGTATCTATGATGATGCAGAAGACAAGATCGTATTTATATATGAAGGAAAGAAACTGGATGACGCATTCCTGCTTGGAGAGTTCAAGAAGAAGGTTCCGCATTATATGGAACCGAACCAGTTTGTAAGAGTGAAAAGTATGCCACATAATCAAAATGGAAAGATTGATCGTAAGTGGCTGAAAAATAATTATAAATTATAAAAAAGTGAGGACAAAGAAATGGAAGAATTATTAGAGATTTTAAATGAAGTAAAGCCCGGAGTTGATTTTGCAAATGATACAGATCTGGTTGGTCATGGTATACTGGATTCTATTACAATGGTAACACTGGTGCTTGAGCTTAACGATGCATTTGACATCGAGATCACACCTGTAGATATCGTACCTGAGAACTTCAAAACAGTTCAGACGATCTATGATATGATCCAGAGATTAAGTGACGACTAGGGAGTAAAATAATGTCATATACATCGATAGCTTATTTAGGATTTATATTGATGGGATCATTCTTTTTCTATTCCGTTGTGCCGTTAAAGCATAAATGGAAGGTCCTGTTGATATTCAGTTACCTGTTTTATTTCATTAATTCAGGTAAATATGTTGTGTTTATATTGTTTTCATCGTTATCCATCTATTTCGGCGGACGACTGCTGAATAAGATCGATGATGGCTTCAGTATGGCAAAGAAGGTACTGCCAAAAGAAAATAAGAAGGAATATAAAGCGATCATCGGATGGCAGAAGAAATGTGTGTGCGTTTCAATCGTTCTGTTGAACCTTGGTATTCTTGTATATCTGAAATATTCAGTATTCTTTGGACAGGTTTTCTGTGATATATTAAGTCTGCTCCGTATTAATAAGACGAATCCAATGCAGAATATGATGCTGCCGCTTGGTATCTCGTTCTATACATTGTCGGCGATCAGTTATATCGTTGATGTTTACAGAGGAAAATACAGAGCATCCGATAATTTCTGGAAGGTGAATCTGTTCCTGATTTTCTTCCCACATATCGTGGAAGGTCCAATCGGGCGATTTGACCTGCTGGGTGATCAGGTTTATGAAGGTCACGAGTTCAACTATAATAATATGACTCAGGGCTTGCAGCTTGTTTTATGGGGTCTGTTTAAGAAGATCGTTATAGCAGATCGCGCAAATATGTATGTAAACCAGATCTTCAATTTCCATGATCAGTATGATGGCTTATATGTAGTTGTCGGAATGCTGTTATATACCTTGCAGTTATATGCAGAATTCTCCGGCTGTATGGATATCGTAAGAGGTAGTGCTCAGATGTTTGGTATTCAGATGTCTGAGAACTTTGCAAGACCATTTATGTCAAAGACAGTCAGTGAATTCTGGAGAAGATGGCATATGACACTTGGTGCATGGTTTAAAGATTATGTATTCTATTCCATCTCATTGTCCAAGGCATTTATGAAGCTCAGTAAGAAGACAAGAGAGAAGTTCAATGCATTTTTTGCAACTCTGATCCCGACCTCTATCGCGATGCTCGCGGTGTGGTTCGGAACCGGTATCTGGCATGGAGCCAGCTGGAAGTATGTTATGTACGGTATTTACTACTGTCTCATTATGATACTTGGACTTCTGACAGAACCGTTATTTAAGAAGCTGTATGAGAAGATGCATGTGAACCGGGAGGGCAAGATTTATAAGGCACTTCAGGTAGTAAGAACATTTATTTTCGTAAATATCGGTATGCTGATGTTCCGTGCGGATGACCTTAAGATCTTTGGACAGATGCTCGTATCGATGTTCCATAATTTCACATTTTCAGTGCTTACAAGCGGAGATCTGTTTGAAGTAAAGCTTGATGTCTATGATTTCCTGTTACTTGCATTTGGTGCACTGGTATTACTGCTGGTAGGTTTATATCAGGAGAAGGGACATCATATCCGTGAGGAGATAGCAACAAAGAATATCGTTCTTCGTTGGGTATTATATTATGGACTGATCTTTTCTGTGATCATTCTGGGCGCATATGGAAGCGGTTATGAAGTGGCCGGATTCATATATGCACAATTTTAGGATAGATGGTGAGAGACATGAAAAAAGAAAGAGTAAAAAACATTATAAAAGTTATCGTGTTTATGCTGATCTTCTGTGGCTTTATGGCACTCGGCTCCGTCATGCTTTATCCGAAAACGAGTGATCCGGAAGGCGGCTTATCAAATCCAAATGCCAGAGGCTTCTATGGAGAACCAAAGAATTCCATCGATCTGGTCGTTATGGGAAACAGTAATGCCTACAGTGCATATTCACCGATGCTGATGTGGAAGAAATATGGTATTCCTTCCTATGTTGTTGCGGAAGGCGCACAGAATATTGCCGAGACTGTTAATATATTAGAGGAGCTTCTGACATGTCAGAAGCCGAAGCTGATCATTTTGGATGTTGACCTTTTATGGCAGGGTAAGACACAGGTATCCAGAGTAGAAGGAAATGTGAAATCTCTGATCTACAAATATATTCCGATCATGAAGTATCATGACAGATGGAAAGGCTTTGTGCTGGGTGATAGTTTTAAAGCAAAGAACTACACATATCGTTCTTCAAGCAGAGGACAGTACTTAAGTAAAACGGTTGTACCATATACGGGTGAAGACATGATGGTAAAGACTGCTGATGTCGAATCGGTACCGAAGTCATCCAGGTTCTTCCTTAAGATGTTCCTTGATCTCTGTGAAGAAAATGATATCGATGTGATGTTTGTCGAGATGCCGACAGCTAATTCATGGAATTATAAGAAGCACAATGGCATGACAAAGTATGCCAAGGAGCTTGGCATTCCATTTGTTGATCTGAATACCACAGAGGGTAAGAATGCGATCAACTGGAAGAAGGATACCAGAGATGGCGGAAGACATCTGAACTGTTATGGAGCTAAGAAGGTAACAAGAGAGATCGGTAAGTATATTTCAGAGAACTATACATTTACGAATAAGAAGAAAGATCCGGAGTATAAGAGCTGGAATAAGTCTTATAAGGAATATAAGCAGTTTATGAAGACAGATAAGAAGTCTTCCGATAAGAAACACAAGAAGTCGAAGAAAGCTGACAGCAAACAGTCAGATACATCTGATGCAAAAAAGCAGAAAACAGAAAAAACAACGACTGAGAACAAGTCGGAGACAACGACAGAAAGTACAGCTACGGAAGTAGTAACAGAAAGTGCAAGTACGGAAGCAACCACAACTCAGCAGTAAGAGATTGTAAAGTATATAAGGGAGATCATGGAGACACAGATATGGATTTGCAGATCTGGAAGCGCCATGATCTCTCTTTTTATGAATCGGATACTTTTATATGCCTGTATAAACATGGAATAAATTTTAAGGTAAGAAAATGGTATTTGTTATTTATTTTTGTGTAAATAACAGCTTCTTGTGATAAAATGGCAATGAAATGTAAATAATAGTTGCAGAAATATAGAAAATTGTACAGGCATGCCGGAAAATAAGCGGAATTATGGCAGTATACGATGCTTTCACAGATGTCTGGTGGCAGGATATGATAGGAGGATATGGAATATGAAGATTTTATTTTATGATACGAAGAAATATGACAGAGATTCATTTGAAAAGATATTACCGGAATATTCAGATCTGGAGGTAGAGTTCTTAGAAGCAGATCTTTCACCGAGAACAGCAGCTCTTGCAAAAGGATATGATGCGATCTGTGCATTTGTAAGTTCTGATGTCAGTGAAAAAGTAGTTGAGTGTCTGGCTGCAAATGGTGTAAAATTAGTGTTAATGCGCTGTGCCGGATTCAATAATGTGGATCTGGATGCAACAAACCGTTGTGGTATCACGGTGCTCCGTGTTCCGGGTTATTCACCGGAGGCGGTTGCAGAGCATGCGATGGCACTGGCACTTGCGGTTACCAGAAGAATCCATAAGAGCTATATCAAGGTTCGTGAGAATAATTTCAGTTTGGTAGGTCTTACAGGTATGAACTTCTATGGCAAGACCGCGGGTATCATCGGAACCGGTAAGATCGGAGCGGCTATGTGCCGGATCTGTCATGGATTTGGCATGAAGGTTCTGGCATATGATATGTACCGGAATCCATCCCTGGATTTTGTAGAGTATGTGGATCTGGATACGCTGTTATCGACCAGTGATCTGATCTCCCTTCACTGTCCGCTGACAGATGATTCGTACCATATGATCTGCACAGAGACGATCAATAAGATGAAGGATAATGTGATCCTTGTAAATACATCGAGAGGCGCACTGATCAAGACGGAGGATCTGATCACGGGAAATCGAAATAAGAAATTCTTTGGTATCGGTCTGGATGTGTATGAGGAAGAAACAAATAATGTATTTGAGAATCGTGAGGATGATATTCTGGAATCCTCGATCACGGCAAGACTGCTGTCGTTCCCGAATGTCATCGTAACCTCCCATCAGGGCTTCCTGACGGAAGAAGCACTGGAAGCGATCAGCCGTACCACACTGGACAATGCGAGAGATTATGAGAATGGCACGATCAAGGATATAAATGCCGTGTAGAAATATATGCAAGATAAAAGAAGTGCAGAAGATAATCGTCATAGAGAAAATGAAAGCTATGTAGAAAAGGAAATGATTATGCAGAATTACAGATTTCTGATCGCCTATGATGGGACGAGATATCATGGGTGGGAACATAAAAAAGACGTTGTGACCATACAGGGAAAGATCGAATCAGTGCTTTCCCTGATGGCAGGCGAAGAAGTACGGATCAACGGAGCGGGAAGAACCGATGCAGGTGTGCATGCAAGGGCAATGGTCGCAAGCGGCCCGGTTCCGACAGATAAGACACCGGAGGAGATCCGGGATTATATGAATCATTATCTGCCGGATGATATCTGCATTTTGGAGGTTACTCCGGCAGCAGAGCGCTTTCATGCAAGATTTAATGCAAAGGGCAAGCATTACCGTTACACGATCTATCGTGGCAGGCTGAAGCCGGTATTTGACCGGAAATACGTCTGGACTCTGGATGAGGGTGAGACAATCGACTGTGAACGGATGCGAAAGGCAGCAGCTTATCTGGTCGGTGAACATGATTTCAAGAGCTTCTGTGGCAATAAGCAGATGAAGAAATCGACGGTTCGGAAGTTATTTGCAATCGATATTAAGGAAGATGGCGATTATGTGATTCTTGATTTCCACGGAGCCGGATTCTTACAGAATATGGTTCGTATCCTGACCGGTACTCTGGTAGAGGTCGGGGCAGGCAGAATGGAACCGGCGTACATGGAAGAGGTGCTTATAGGCCGGTGCAGACAGCTCGCAGGGCCGACCGCACCACCACAGGGCTTGTGCCTGATGCAGGTTGATTATGAAAAAAAGTAATATGGAGTAAGTAGTACAAATGAATGAATTTAAAAATGGGCTGAAGGATGGAATCCCGATCGCCCTGGGGTATTTTGCAGTTAGTTTTAGTTTTGGTATTCTTGCGATCAAAGGCGGACTCAGTGTCTTTCAGGCAGTTCTTACCAGCGTTACAAATGTTACAAGTGCCGGTCAGTTTGCCGGACTTCAGATCATCATTGCCGGGGGAACGATCCTTGAGGTGATCCTCACTCAGCTTATCATCAATCTGAGATATGGTCTGATGAGTCTTTCACTTACGCAGAAGTTAGCTGACGATGTAGGCATCTGGAAGCGTCTGATCATCGCATTTGCAAATACAGATGAGATCTTTGCAGTTGCAATGGGATATTTCAAAGAAGTGACCTTTCCGTATATGTTAGGACTTCAGATCCTTCCGATCCTTGGATGGGGCGGTGGTACATTTGCCGGAGCAGTAGCCAGCGGGCTGCTTCCAAAGTCTGTGTGCAGCGCACTCAGTCTTGCACTTTATGGCATGTTCGTGGCGATCGTTGTTCCGGTTGCCAAGAAGTCAAAATCTGTGTTATTTGTGGTATGCGTGGCAGCTTTGTTCAGTATCTTTTTATATTATGTTCCGATATTTCACTTTATCTCGACCGGAATATCGATCGTTATATGTACAGTAGCGGCAGCAGCAATTGGTGCGATCGTTGCGCCGGTTAAGAAAAAAGGAGAAGAATAGAGATGAGTGTATATACATATATTATCGCAATGGCGGTTGTCACATATCTGATCCGTGCAGTGCCATTGGTGTTATTCAGAAAAAAGATAGAGAATCGGTTTTTAAGTTCGTTTTTATACTATGTGCCATATGCCTGCCTAACGGCACTTACCCTTCCGGCGATTTTCTACAGTACGGAAAGTGTTATCAGTGCGATCGCAGGATTTGTCGTAGCGGTTATCTTTGGTATCCGTGAAAAAGGGCTGGTAGTTGTAGCGGCTGCCGCCTGTGTGACAGTGTTTGTAGTGGAGAGAATATTGGCGTTTTTATAGGGGGTTGTGAATCTGAAAAGTAAGGACAAAGAACTTGCTATATCGCCGACCTGGAATGTAAAAGACTTTTGACACGCTAAAAACCTTGATGTCAATGTCCTTTGATAGCGAAAATATGACTTTTTGATTAGTATGAGTATACTAGGAGGTGAAGAGATGGAACTCGGAAAACAAATAAAAAAACATCGTCAGGAAGTACAATTATCCCAAGAGAAGTTAGCCGATCGAGTTTATGTTTCAAGACAAACAATCTCAAATTGGGAAAATGATAAAAGCTATCCAGATGTGAATAGTTTGGTATTACTGAGTGAAATCTTTCAAATTTCTCTTGATAATCTAATCAAAGGAGATATTGAAGTTATGAAAGATGTAATTCAAAAAGAAGAAATTGTAAAAATGAACCGCTATGGAAAAATCTACACTATAATGCTGATTGTCACTGTAGTTTCGGCAGTTCCGCTATTTATGTGGCTTGGCGTTTGGGCATTCATCCCTTGGGGAATCATTTGGGCACTCTCTATGTACTTTGCCTTTCAGGTTGAAAAGGTAAAAAAAGATAATGATGTTCAAACCTATAAAGAAATTGTTGCATTTTCTGAGGGGAAACTATTGGATGATATACAAAAGCAGAGAGAAATAGGTAAACGCCCATATCAGAAGATTTTTTTAGTTATAGGTAGTGCACTGATAACATTTGTTGTTTGTGTATTAATCGGATTTCTGATGCATATTTTTATGAACTAATAGTGGTAGACCGTAAACTTCCGGTTTAGAGAGAACGTAGAAATGATTCGATTTTGTCCAAAGGATGAGATACAAAATACAATATACGAATAAATAAAGATGATTGGTTTTATGATAAGACTGGTCGTCTTTATTTTTTCGGAGTTTGATATGCAACTATAGGGAATTAAAACTTAGTGAAAAAGTGCAGTAAGTTTTAAGTTGTAGGAGTATGCTCCATGTATGACTGTTGAAGATGGAGAATATTATGCGCATCTTCATATGAGTGTCGGAAATGAGAAAGGTGAAGCGTTTGGAGGGCATCTGAACAGAGCTGTCGTGAGTGCAACCTGTGAGATGGTAATTACGGTCATTGATGGAAAAGTTGACAGAGTTTATGATGAAGAAACAGGGCTTAATGTATTTAAGTTTGATTAGATGCGTTGAACTATTTATCGCGTTAGTGAGACGCAGCAAAGAGAAGAAAAGCAAATAAATTCCGGGTTATAAAACATAAGGATTTTTGTTACCTAATACAATTTTCTGCTCTACAATCTCCGTCATAATAAAAATGTCTCCATCATTTCAAAAGAGAATGACGGAGATATTTTGCTCTGCTTATTCTTGTAGTAACCAATCGGCTATATCGTGAATTTCAATTCCTTCATAGCTATATTGAGGATGTTTGGTTCTGGCAATAATCATTTTCGGATAAGCATCTCGAATCTGAAGCAGAGGAGAGCATTCTCTCTCAAATGTTTCCTGCATGGAAATGTTGTCGCTGACCTGAATATAAAACTTCTCGCTACCTTTCTGAGCAACAAAGTCGATTTCCTTTTGATAGAGCTTGCCAACATAAACATCATATCCACGGCGAAGAAGCTCGATGCAAACGATGTTTTCATATACTCTGCCATAATCTATATTTCTGCTTCCGAGTATTGCATATCGAATACCGCTGTCACACAAATAGAACTTTTCAGAGCTTTCAAGGTATTTCTTACCTCGGATATCGTATCTCTTAATATCATAAAATACAAAAGCATTGCACAAATATTTAATGTACTTGCCGATGGTTACATGATTGGTTGGAGTCTCATTTGCTGTTAGTAGCTGACTGACCTTATTAGGAGAAGTCAGGTTGCTGATATTATCCATAAGGAATTCGCTCAGATGTTGTAAAACTAAAGTGTCAGGGAGAGCATATTTCTGTACCAAATCCCTTGTAACAATAGTTTCGTAGACCTCTTTGATATAGTTTGTTCTGTCTTTTTCGGTTCTATAAGCATAGGAACCTGCTAAACCGCCCTTGATAGCGTACTCATCGAAGAGCTTATCTTTGTCATTAATATCATCATAAAATTGGCAATATTCCTGGAAACTGAAAGGAAACACATGAATTTCGATATAGCGTCCGGTAAACAGCGTTGCCAGATCTGCACTCAACAGGAAAGCATTAGAGCCTGTTACATAGATGTCGTATTTTCCCTTAGAGTACAGGCTATTGATTGCCAGCTCAAACTTGGGACACATCTGAACCTCGTCTACAAACAGGTAGTTCGTTTTATCTTTCTGATAATGTTCTTCCACATAGGCGTGTAAGGCATGGTATTCCCTGATTTCTTCATATGCTAAATCCATGAAGTCAATGAAGATAATATTGATGTTTTCAAAGTTGCTCTTCAGATACGTAATATACGCCTGCATTAGTTTGGACTTACCAGATCGACGAATACCAGTGATGATCTTGATGTCAGGAGTGCCATTCAGTTCAATGATTCTATCGAGATATTTTGCTCTCGTGATTGTCTTCATATAGTCACCCACTTTCAAAAATTGAATTTTTTTCATTTCTCGAAACCGCCTCGTTGTACTTAGTATACTGTCTGCTAATAGTATATGCAAGATGTCACTTTCAAAAACACAAATTTTTTTATTTTTTGAAAGTGGAAACTATGTAAAAGCAACCCGAAGACTGTCCCAGGCATGAACAACTCATTTTTGATGTTAAATTATCAAATTTTCAAGGAATCTTCAGCATCCACCCACATCTGCATAGTTCCATCAAGATATAGAGTAACATATATCCGGCAGATGTATAAATGTCAATGCTGTTGTGGTACATGTTGTATTCTGCGTAAATGGTATTCATGTTGTGTCTCCTTTAAACCAATAAAAATATAGAAGCATTTCAATCAGTTCACAATGTCACTTTTATTTTGTGTTATACTGTTTTATATAATTTTCTTGCCCTTGTTTTTGCCCTTATCAGAGTTCGTAAACACTGGTGGGACGATATAACGCAAGGGAAACAATAAGGGAAAGCTCACCTGCGATAAACTTTGTGTTTTCAAGGGATTGAGAGATATTTGATAATAAAATATAACAGTTAAAATTGTTTCGTGGAAAATATCCAATACTGTGATGTTATAAAAACAATATCTACTCTGATATTAAATATATATAGTTAATAAAGAGAGGTGCATATGCTATGCCAGGTATACTCGTGGTTGAAGATGATGAAAATTTAAATCGTGGAATTACATTTTCACTGAAAAAATCCGGATATGAGGTTTTTTCAGCAGAATCAGTGAAAAAAGCGAAAAGAATTGCAAGTGATAATAATGTGGATGTTACCATTTGTGATGTGAATCTTCCGGATGGGAATGGACTGGAATTTGTAAGGTGGATGAGATGCAATTATAATACATACATTATTTGTCTTACAGCACTAGATCAGGAGATGGATCAGGTTATGGGATATGAAGCAGGGGCAGATGATTATATTACAAAGCCGTTTAGTCTTTCGGTACTTCTTTTGAAAATAGAAGCACATTTCCGTCGAAGACAGGAGAAAACGGAAGCCGGAAAGATGATTTCGGGAGATATCGTATTTATCGCAGGAGAAATGAAAGTCCTGATAAAGAGTCGTGAAATCAGTCTGACAAAAACGGAGTTGAAAATGCTGACTTTTTTTCTTCAGAATCCGAAAAAGATTCTTTCAAAAACACAAATATTGGAAAATGTGTTTGATCTGGAAGGGGATTTTGTGGATGAAAATACAATCGCTGTCAATATCAGAAGACTCCGTGAGAAAATCGAAGACAATCCGGCTGCACCGGTCTATATAAAGAATATCAGAGGTCTTGGGTATATATGGAATCAGGAGGTAAGGCAGTGACAAAGAGATATCGCAAGAAGATTACAGTAGTGCTCTCCTTGGTATTGTCTGTCATAATATTGTTTGCAATATTAAATTGCGTTACCACGTATGTGTTTTATGAAGATTATAAATATAAAATGAATCTTATGACAGACATTGCTGCAAAGGAAGAATTTTCCGGGCTGGATGCTGTTTCGGAATTGCTTAAGGATAAAGATATTGAAACCAATGAACGGGGAAGGCAATTATTGGAGCAATATGGATACTGGGGAAATAAAGGGAATGCATTTTATTTGCAATTCCGGCATCAGGTTATGGTGACCGGTGCTGTAAGCACTGTGATATGCGTGCTTCTTTTGACTTTTTTACTTTATTGGAAGAAAAAAGAAGATGCGTGTCATCAGAAAATTTTAGACCAGTTGGAAGAAATTCTGATCAGATTCCGTGAAAATAAATTTGATGATTTACTGAAAACGGAAAATCATGCAGAACTGGAAAAATTGAATGACCAGCTTGAAGCAATCGGACATCATATTCAGTTGATAAAGGAAGAAGCAAGGGCAGAAAAAGAGAACACGAAAGAAATGGTTTCTGATATTTCTCACCAGTTAAAGACACCGGTTGCAGCTTTGGATACATGTTTTAGTGTGCTGATGCAGAATGACTTAAGTGCCACAGAACAGGAGGAGTTTCGTATCCGTTGTCGGAGTGCTCTGGATGGACTGGAGACATTATTGCAGTCGCTTCTTGAAATATCCAAGATGGAAACTGGACTGATTCAGATTAATAAGAAAAAACTTCCGCTTATGGATACTGTCATATCTGCTGTGAACCGCACTTATCCTAAAGCGGATGAGAAAGAAATTGAATTCGTTTTTGACTATGAAAAAGAGCTGGAAACATGCACGATTATGCAGGATAAAAGGTGGCTTGGTGAAGCTGTGATCAACGTTCTGGATAATGCGGTCAAGTACAGTCCGGGTGGTTCAAAAATATTTATCCGGTTACAAAAAAGAAACGATCTTGTAAGAATGGAAATTGAGGATCAGGGAATTGGTATTCCGCAGAATGAGTATCACAAAATTTTTCAACGATTTTACAGAGGAAGTTCCAGGGAGGTCATGGAAAAGAGTGGTACAGGAATCGGACTTTTTCTATCGAGAGAAATTATCGAAAAACACGCAGGTACGATTACGGTAACCTCCGGCAAAAAGAAAAAAGGAAGCACGTTTGTGATTCAATTACCATATGTTGGTTAAATTTTAAACGAGCAGAACCCTTACAATTCTGTAAGAGTTCTGCTCGTTTTTTGAAAGTGAAATGAAAGATTGTCCTGATACAATTAGGATGTAGGTTGAAAAATGACCAAATATTTCAAGTCGAGCAGCTGCGAGACTTGACGCGTGCTGAAAAGGTACGCTTTACAGAATTGAAAAGGAGGCAACACATGAGTGTGATATTAGAAACCAAGCAGCTTTGTAAGTTTTATGGCGCAGGTGAGAATCAGGTCAAAGCGGTCAATCAGGTGGACATTCAGATTGAGCAGGGAGAATTTGTCGCAATTGTTGGAAAGTCAGGTTCCGGTAAAAGTACATTACTTCATATGCTTGGAGGGCTTGACACCCCGACAAAAGGCAGTGTTACTTTAGCAGGGAAAGATTTATACAGGATGAAGGAAGATGCCCTTGCTGTTTTCCGCAGAAGAAAAATCGGATTTGTTTTTCAGGCATTTAATCTGGTTTCATCTGTTAATGTCTGGGAAAATATTGTACTGCCACTGGGGCTGGATGGAAGAAAAGTGGATGAAGCGTATGTAAATGATATCATTGCAACTCTGGGGATTGAAAACCGGATTTATAATCTGCCAAATCAGTTATCCGGAGGACAGCAGCAGAGAGTAGCAATTGCAAGAGCACTGGTGAATCGTCCGGAAATTATATTTGCAGATGAGCCGACAGGAAATCTTGATTCCAAGACCAGTGATGAGGTAATCGCCCTGCTTAAGATGACAGCAAAAAAATATGGACAGACAATTGTAATGATTACCCATGATGACGAAATTGCACAGGTCGCTGACCGTATTCTGGTGATTGAGGACGGACAGGTGGTGGATTTTAGATGAAGACAATAAGCAGGATTGCATATAGCAATGACAAAAAGAACAAGACAAGAAGTATACTGATTATGATGTCCATATGTCTGACTACGATGCTGCTTGTGATTATCAGTACTGTGGGAAATGGAATGATCCGTTTACAGAAAAGTCAGGCGGCAGGCTCATATGGAAGCAATTATGGTTTGTTTGTCGCAGCAGATGCCTTGCAGTTAAAGGACGTACGCCGCCGTGCAGAAATAGATGCAATAGGAATTATGTGTACAGAAGGCATAATTAAAGGCAACGAAAACGGTGGTTTTGTCTGCATGGATGAGACTGCAAGAAAAATGCTTCCCTATAATAAGGAATATGAGTTAAAGGAAGGAAAGTATCCGGGGGGAACGCAGGAAATTGCCGCAGGAAGAGCATTTTTTAGTGAAATGGGATATGATGATGTAAAGGTCGGAGATACGGTTACACTGGATTACCGTGCAGGGATGCGGTCAGAATATAAGCCGGAAGAATTTGTTGTCAGCGGAATCCTATATGACCGGGATGAGTATACCATCGAGGCATCTTATGTTGCTTTCGGGTCACAGGAGTTTTATGATGAGCACGTCGCAGAGAATGACAGACAGTATAATATTTATTTTACTTTAAATGATTCTGCAAATGTATCTATGAATAATATTGATTCGGTTATAAGGCAGATTGCAGCAGCTTGTGGGATCGAAGAAAAAAACGTTATTGTCAATGATCTCTATTTGCAATGGGTCTTGCAGCCGAGTTATGAAACGATTGCGGTATGCGGGGTTTTGATTCTTGCAATTGTACTTTTCTCTGTTGTGGTCATTTATAATATTTTTCAGGTCGGTATTGCCAACAAGATACAGGAGTATGGAAAAATCAAGGCTCTGGGAGCGACAAAAAAGCAGATGAAACAACTGATCTTCAGAGAGGGCATTTTTTTGACATTTTTTTCAATACCGGTTGGATTGCTTTTTGGCTTTCTGATTGCAAAATGCGGTTTTAACTGGCTGGTAGAACAGGGGAACCTTGTATCAACCGGAACTGGTTCTATGGGTGTTCAAAATCAGCAGGTGCCTCTGTTTTCCCTGCCTGTTATGCTTCTCTGTATTTTCGTATCATTTCTTACCGTTGCTTTGGCACTGCGTAAACCAATGAAAATTGTTTCACGGATTTCACCTATCGAAGCAACACGGTATTTAGAAAATGCAGAAACACAAAAAAAAGGAAAACGAAATGGCAGAAAAAATGTCACCGTGTTTTCTATGGCAATGGCAAATGTAACGGGTAATCCCAAAAGAACTATTGGTACTATCCTCACAATGGGTTTTTCTTGCGTATTGTTTGTGATTATCTCTAATTATGTGGGGAATATTGACACGGAGCATGAAGCACGTCTTTCCGTTAATTATGGACAATTTGAACTGCAGCTTGACTATTCTGCTGAGTATGATGAAAGATATCCGGAGAATAATCTGGATACGATTCTGACGGATGATCCATTGAATGATTCGCTGATTGAAGAAATCAAAAGCATTCCGGGAGTAACAGATGTCATGACGAGAGAGATTGTCTCTGTAAATCTGAACGGAACAAGATTTCCGGCTACTATTGTGAGTAAAAAGGATTTTGATTTTATGCGCCAAGAAGGGGATATTGGCTCTATGGACTATGATCAGGCGGTAAAGAATGGTGATATTTTCTTTGGTTGGTTGGCGTGGATGGAACAAGATGGATATGCTCCGGGTGAATCCATTGCATTTGACTTTGAGAATGGAAGTGGAACCTATACCTATCAGGGAAAGATTGCAGGATCTTTTGTAAGTGCGGACACTTATCTTGTCATTCCGAAAGGTGTATATCGTTCCATGAATCCGAGAGGAACAGCCTATGGCTATCTGTGGGTGGACTGTGATAAAAAAGATGTGGCATCTGTAGAACAAAGTCTGAATACTTTGATTTCTAATACTTCGCATATAAAAATGGATACTTATCATGCGCAGTTACAATCTGCCGAATTTGCAAGCAGCATGATGAAGCTTGGCTGTTATCTGTTTATGGCTATTGTAGGACTCATCGGGTTTATGAATATGGCGAATACCATGATCATGAATATTACGACAAAAAAGCAGGAATATGGTGTATTACAGGCTGTGGGCATGACAAATAAACAATTAAATTTATGCCTGCAGTTACAGGGACTGATTTTTACGGTTGGCACCATATGCGTAGCTTTGATCATTGGTCTGCCGCTCGGCTATGCACTTTTTTCCTATGCAAAACATAATGGAATATTTGGAATGAATATCTATCATGTTCCAATCGTACCAATTTTTATTATGATTTTTTTGGTCGGTCTGTTGCAGATTGTACTTTCCTGCGTTTTAAGCAGTAATCTGAAAAAGGAAACGCTGGTTGAAAGAATAAGGTATCAGGGATAGCAAGTAACCAAGCTGTCACTCGGGCAATGAGTGACAGCTTGGTTTGCAAGTATACGTCAAAAGATTCTATGGAGAATATTATGCGCATCTTCATATGAGTGTCGGAAATGAGAAAGGTGAAGTGTTTGGAGGGCATCTGAACAGAGCTGTCGTGAGTGCAACCTGTGAAATGGTAATTACGGTCATTGATGGAAAAGTTGACAGAGTTTATGATGAAGAAATAGGGCTTAATGTATTTAAGTTTGATTAGATGCGTTCTTATGATATTATATTTCATGTATTCAAACAAAGTAGGAAAGAGGTAAATACACCATGAATTTGAAAAAAGTTCATCATATTGCCATTATTGGGAGCAACTATGAGCAATCAAAGCATTTTTATGTGGATCTATTAGGTTTTTCTATTATTCGAGAAAATTACAGACCAGAACGTGATGATTACAAAATTGATCTTCAACTCGATGAGATGGAATTAGAACTTTTTATCATTAAAAATTGTCCGAAGCGCCCCAGTTATCCAGAAGCTTACGGTCTCCGGCATCTTGCCTTTGCTGTAGACTCGGTCGATAATACCGTAAGGGAATTGAATAAAAGGGGCATCATAACTGAGCCGATTAGACTTGATATTTACACAGGTAAAAGAATGACATTCTTTTATGACCCTGACAATCTACCATTGGAAATTCACGAATAAAGTATTGCAGTTAAAAGATGTGCCCTGTTTTGGACTGTGATTTTATAACTTCAAGTTTGCAGAACTGACCCAAAAGAGCTCGAAGGAGCTCTTTTTGCTTTTTTATAATAGTATCATTATGGTATAATAGAGACAATAAAATCGGGATTTAAAGAGGAGGAATATGCAATGAACTTTTTTGAAAATACTCGTCAGCCACAAGGCTTCGGCGGAAAATTGATGACGAAGATGATGAACATCGGTCACGCCAAGTTATCACAATGGGGATTCTCAAATATCTCAGTGAATCCGGACGCTGCGGTACTGGATGTTGGTTGCGGAGGCGGTGCAAATATTGTAGCCTGGTTGGGCAAATGCGGAAATGGTCATGTGACAGGAATGGATTATTCGGAGGTCAGTGTGGCAGAATCTCAAAAGCTGAACGCCGCCGCCATTAAACAAGGGAAATGTTGCGTGGTTCAAGGTGATGTATCTGCTATCCCTTTTCCTGATGCGGTTTTTGATTATGTTTCTGCTTTTGAGACAGTTTACTTTTGGCCGGGATTGGAAAAATGTTTTTTTGAGGTAAATCGAGTTCTGAAAAACGGAGGGACATTCCTGATTTGTAACGAATCTGACGGAACGAATGCCGCAGATGAAAAATGGACAAAGTTGATTGATGGTATGAAGATTTACACCTCTGATCAACTCATTGCTGCTTTGAAAGAAGCAGGTTTTACAGAGATAAAAACGTATTCAAATACAAAAAATCATTGGATAAGTATTGTTGCAACGAAATAGCCAATTCCAGTTTGTCGAACACATGAAAATTTGAATTTAACGCACATCTAAAAAACGAGAATTCACAAAAACGTAGCCATAAAATGGTGATGAAAGGACGTATAACTTATGAGTAAAAAAGTATTTGTTTTGGTACACGATTACTGGCATCACGATGATTCCATCAAGCCTATGATGAACTATCTGTTTAACGCAGATTATGAAGTAACATTCACAAAGAATCCAAATGATTATTTCAAGGGGCAGTTTGATTTGTTTTTGTCTTTCAAAGATCCTATTGAAAATGATCAGATTCCTACTCCAATCTGGTGTGATGAAAAATGGACGGAGAAATTTCTGAATGATATTCAGAATGGTATGGGAACGATTATGCTTCACGCATCACTTACTGATTACACAGAAAATCACGCAATCCTCACAAATGTTGTAAGAAGTAACTTTATCACTCATCCCGAACAATGTCCGCTTACTGTAAAACCGATAACAGAACATCCGATTATTGAAGGCATTGGCAAATTCACATTCCCTGATTTTGACGAACATTATGTAATGAAAATGATTCCGAATGCTGATACAACGATTCTTGCAGAAACCGTTTCAAAGAACGGCGTTCAGCCTGCTGTATGGATTCACACCTATGGCAAGGGAAAAATCTGCTGTATCGTTCCTGCACACACTACCCAAAATCTGACCTGTGAACCATTTGTCAAACTTGTAAAGAATGCTATTGATTGGGTTTAATAGCATTAATAGAGCGTCAAATTCCAGTTTGTTGGTTATAGTGAAATTCGTTTCGTGAAGACGCCAGAAAAAGTGTGGCAACGAATATTGATTAAATTTTTGAAATAGACATAAATTACCCAATGTTGAAGGGATATATAGATGCATATTGGGTGAAAAATTCCAATATGAAAAAATCACCCAATCAAAATGGGAAGAAGTTCAGAGGACGATGGGGAAATTGTTGAAATATGAAAAAATTCCCCAATTGCGGATGAATGTGTAGGGAAGGATTGGGTGAATATTTGGAATGAAAAAAAAACACCCAATGCAGGAGAAAATGTTATCGTAATGCGGTGCCATTCGCATTACGCTGCGCTTCATGCTCATGTCGCGCTGGCGCGCTATACATCCAGTCCGAAAATCAGCCGATTGTGAGCAAGCTCCCATGGCTGATTTCGTCCTGCCTGTGCACCGCTTGTAGAAACGCGCAAATTCCAGTTTATAGAGTTAAAAAATATAAGTTAAGGAGGCATGTATTATGAAAAAAGTAATCTATCTGCTTGTATTATGTATGGTGCTGGGAATGGCTGGATGTGGAACGAATCAAGAAAATAAAGAACCTGTGTCTGGAAATGTGTCCGTAGAAACAGAAAATAAAGAAAATGATGATGTAGTACAAAATGAGCAAATAGCAGATACTGGCTCATATCCTCCATGTGTTATGGTTGATGGTGTTATATATAAAGACACAGGATATGTAGCGTCAATGCCTGGTTGTGGAACAATGGATGGAGAAATTGTGTCAACAGTGGCAGGGACAGAGTTACCATCTGAAAATAATCAATCAAATTTCGGAAGCGGATATCATTATCAAAGGAGTTCTGAAGGTCAGCTCATAGTAGTCATTGATGACGAACGAATCATATTTAGAGATATTGAAAAAGATGATACGTCTATTCCAATAGAGGTTATCAATTTTAATGCAAAAGTAAAAGAAATTACCGATGATGGAGAACTTCTTGTAACGCATGTGAGTACAGCTGAAGGCTTTTGTCAGATGAATGATGGAGAGTATTATGCTGTCTCTTATACACATCTCCGAGCCCACGAGACTACGCTGCATCTC